>Ga0265297_10001819_pt1 | contig 46924 bp, 42 predicted proteins | sample Munlanlwell13791_FD_192502 | JGI IMG/M metagenome (GOLD analysis project Ga0265297, IMG submission 192502) | Leachate microbial communities from a municipal landfill in Southern Ontario, Canada - Leachate well 137-91 | ecosystem: Engineered > Solid waste > Landfill > Unclassified | place...
TCCTGACTGTCCCCCAGTCAAAACCGGATAGATCATCTGTAATTGTGATGTCGAGCGTCAAAACTTGGCTTTCTGTTTCGGTATTGAACGAAGTCGGAGTGATGCTGAAAGCGGTGACTTGGGGAGCGGTGATGTCATCTCCGGCTATTGCAGCTCCTTCGACTTTAATGTCGTCAATTGCACCTGTGCCAATATTTTCGATGGTAGTCCCATCCGCTGAATTTTCCGTTGTTTCCGTACTCGGAGCAGTCATCTGAGTTTCAGCCGGCTGCGCGTCCGAAACCGGAGCTATTTGCCCTTCTGGAGCCGGAACAGTTATCGCTGGTGCAGCACTTGTGTCCGCCGGAACAGTCTCCACTGGAACTGGGGTCTCTGCTGGAGTGGGAGCTTCGACAACTGGAGCAGATTCCACTTTCGGTTCAGCCACAAGCACTGGTGCCGGATCGGGAGCAGGCGCGGGAGCTGGAGTTTCCTTCGGAACTTCCGGAACCGCCGTTTCTGTTTTTTCCGTCTCTGCTTCTTCTTTTGGAGTTGGATCAGGCGCCGGAACTGACACTGCTTCCGCAATAGGTTCTTCCGCCGCCATCGCTCGCAAGACGCTCGGCGCGCTGACCGGTTGAAGAACCATCAGGAGAACCGCAAGCGCGTTCAGCCCTTTGCCGATTTTTCTCATTGCCTTTTTTCTGATTTTCATAAATATTTCTAAAAGATAAAAAAACCAACGTCAACTTCCGCTACTATGAGCAGCTTCTGGCGTTGGTTTTCAGAATTTGGTTTTTCCCCATGCTAAAAATACAACTCACCCGTATTGCTTATGCGATTTTATACATCAAAAATTTCACCAAATGGGGTGCAATTTTTTTGTTTTTATATTGTCTTAATATAAGCAAATAATGCCTTGTTTATCAAGTGATACCTGTGGACAAGTCTGCAAAAAGACAGTATTTGTTGTGTAATGAAATTGATAACGGATTTTCACTGATTGGTTTTTGCTGTATAATCAAGCCAATGGAAACTTTCAACAAAAGAAACGTCGCTCTCGTTTTTTCCTTTGCTTTCATCGGCTTCTTAGTTTGGTCAACGGTTGAATTTCAGCACTATTTTTCAAAGATTCTGCTCATATTTCAAGACCTGGATCAAAAAAACGAATTCTTGCCGATCCTGATCTTCATCAGTCTTTCGGCGGCCATGACAATGATTTCTTCTTTCATTCGGGTCCTCCCGATTCCCATTGCCCTCATATTGTGGGGCTCCTCGCCAACTATGCTATATGTTCTTGTTGGATGGCTGCTTGGAGACACTTTGAGCTATATAGTCGGATACTACGCCGGAAATCCGATCGTCAAAAAAATTTTTTCACTTGAAAAACTGGATTTTTATCGCGGAAAAATTCCGCCCCGCGCCCAGTTCAAGCTGATTCTCTTCTTTGTCACAGCGATGCCGGCGGAAATTCCAAACTATGTCCTCGGAGCAATCCGCTATGATTTTTCAAAATATTTCATTGCCACCGTTTTTTCCGAACTGATCTATGCCTACTTGACTGTCCGCACAGGCCAGGCTTTGGTGCAGCAAAACTTTGTCATCTTTGCAGTCGCGATAGCCCTCCTGACGGCTCTTTTCAGCTATTCTTATTATCTCTTCAACAGATATTTGAAAGCAGCAAGATAGGCCGAAAATATGCCCATCTCTTGCATGAATAAAAGGCGACCTCATTGGGCCGCCCTCTCCGCGAATAGTGAACCGCGGGCCTGACAATTCGTGTGGTTATTAGAAATCTAAGGATATTGCAGGAGCTTTGCATACTTTATCCCACATGGCGTTTCAATGTGAGGTGTTTTTGAATTAACTCCAACAATACTCAATCCAATTTTTTCGCAAAATTGGCACCTCCCCCCCTCAGCAAGCCTATCTCCGTCTTCATCCCTCTTGATTTCGACTGGTAAGCAGGCTGGTCTATTCCAATTTGCTTCTGGCAGAAGAAAATCACATCCCCAACAGCTCCATAGATTTGCCTTTCCCGAAACCGCTCCGCCAATTATGGCTACTAATGTTTTCACCTGAGGCACCCTCCATTTAATATGAAAATTATTCCAACACCGCCTTGATTCTCCTCACTCCGGCCGAACTCGCTTCCTCTTTCACAATTTTGAATTTCCCAAGCTCCCCCGTCGCAGCGGCGTGCGGGCCGCCGCATATCTCGGACGAGAAGTCATAGATGGAATATACTTTCACTTTTTCTCCATATTTATCGCCAAAAACTCCGACCGCGCCCAACTTTTGAGCTTCGTCGAGCGTCATTTCGGCGCATTTCACTTCAATATTCTTTGCAATCGCTTCGTTCACCAACTTTTCCGTTTCGGCAATCTCTTCCGGAGTCATTTTTCTGCCCAGCGAAAAATCAAGCCGCAACCTTTCGCCGGTGATATTCGATCCTTTTTGCTCAACACTCTCGCCCAAAACTTTTCGAAGCGCCGCCAAAAGCAAATGAGTGGCCGTATGCAGCCGCGCCGCGCTTTCTCCCGCATCCGCCAGCCCCCCTTTGAACATTCCGGCGCTGACTGTCCGGGAAAGATCCTGGTGCTTTTTGAACTCTTCATGAAAGCCTTCTTCGTCAACGGCCATGCTGTGTTCACCCGCAATTTCTTTTGTCAGCTCCAATGGAAAACCAAACGTGGAGAAAAGATAGAAAGCCTTTTCTCCGGAAATTTGTTCCTCTTTGCGGCTCTCAGCAATGGTTTCTCTGATTTGTTTCAGTCCCTTTTCAAGCGTTTCGCGGAACCGAACTTCTTCCTGATTCAATTCCTCGGTGATCTTGGCCGCTTCGCGTTCAAGTTCGCCATAGGTTTCTTTGTATTCATCAATCACCACTTCGGCTATCTTGGCGGCAAAATTGTTTTCAATTCCCAAAATTTTTCCCTGCCGAACGGCCCGCCGGATCAGCCGGCGCAAAATATATCCTCGCTCAACGTTCGATGGCACAACTCCGTCCGCGATCATGAAGGTCGCTGTCCGCAAATGATCGGAAATGATCCGCATTGCTTTTTGATCTTCTTCTCCTTCGTATTCTCTTCCTGAAATCTCTTCGATCTTTCTGATGATCGGCTGAAATATATCCGTTTCAAAAACATTTTCCTTCCCCGTCAGCGTCACGAGTGTTCGTTCAAGACCCATTCCGGTGTCAACATTTTGCTGAGTCAATTTTTCGAAAGTCCCATCCTTTTTTTTGTTGTATTCCATGAAAACATCGTTCCAAATTTCCACCAACCGCGGACCATTGAGGTCCTCGAACTTTCCTTCGACCGCTCCTTCTTCCGGCGAAATATCATAAAACATCTCGCTGTCCGGACCGCACGGCCCAGTTTCGCCTGCCGGTCCCCACCAATTGTCATCTTTCCCGAGTGGAACTATCCTTTTTTCATAGTTCACAATTTTGTCCTCGGCCACTTTCGCTTCAATCCCGGCTTTTTTGAATTGCTCTTGCCAGATATTGATCGATTCCTGGTCGAGCGGCGCGTCATCGTCGCCCTCAAAAACCGTGACGAAGATCCGGCGCGGATCAAGCCCGAGCCATTTTTCCGAGGTCATGAACTCAAAACTCCACTCGATCGCTTCTTTTTTGAAATAGTCCCCGAGCGACCAGTTTCCCATCATTTCGAAAAAAGTGAGATGGCGATTGTCTCCCACGTCATCGATGTCAGGGGTTCGCACGCATTTTTGGACATTGGCAAGCCGCGTTCCAAGTGGATGTTTTTCGCCCATCAAAAAAGGCACCAGCGGATGCATTCCAGCGGTCGTGAAAAGCACTGTCGGATCATTTTCCGGCACCAAAGGCGCCGAAGGAATAATCGCATGCCCTTTTTCTTTGAAAAAATCGAGATATTTTTGGCGAAGTTCGTTTGCAGTCATTTTTTTGGTTTCAAGCATTTAGTATTATGAAAATAGCAAATTTCTTGAAAAATGTAAAGAAAAAACTGCCCCAACGAAACACTGTAGGGGCAGTGAAAATATTTTCGTGAACACTCTCACCTCTTTTGAGCTGAGCTGAGAAAAACTGACACAGAAACAAAAAGCAACAAAATAAACCCTCCAACCAAAAACGGCGCCACGATGAAGACTTCAGAGATTGATAATTTGTGAAGTCTTTCGCCTGTTTCCTTCAGCGCATTTTTCAGTTCTTGCCATACGATTTTTCCCATGGCATCACGCTCCTTTTTTTTATAGCCCTTTCAGTTTCTTGTTAAGCCCCCGGACTTGATCTTCCAGCGACGTCCGGTCATTGTCCTTTTTTTTGAGCGTTTTTTCAAGATCGTCCTGATCGATGCGAAGCCTTTCTCCTTCTTTCTTAAATTTTCTCTTTTGAACCTCAAGGTCTTCGATTTCTCGCGAAATTTTTCCAAGATCCGATTTCAAAATCACTATTTCCCGTTCGATTTCCCGACGTTTTCGTCGAGCCTCACTCGGATCACTCGCGAAGGATTCTTCGTCCACATCCTCATTATCGCTTTTATAATCATCGAGTATTCCCATATTTTTGTCTTATACAATTACTCCTCCTCCGAGAACTTCTCTGTTTTTACAAAACACAGCCGACTGGCCCTTCGTCACTGCCCGCAACGGCTTTGCTGTCTCAATGCTATACTCTCCCTTTTTGCTTTTTTTTATTATAGCAGAAATTTTCTCGGCGTGATAACGGATCTGAATTTGAACAGACAGAGGAAATTTTATCGTCTTATTTATCCAATTTATCTTGTTCACAAAAAATTTTTTTGAGATCAGTTGTTTCGGATCGTTTGAAACAATGAGCTGATTTTTCTTTGAATCTTTGCTAATCACGAAATAAGGCCCCGTACCTCCAATTTCAATTCCTTTCCGCTGACCAATGGTATAAAATGGCAATCCCTTGTGACGCGCGAGTATATTTCCCTTTTCATCGACAATATTTCCCAGTTTCGGTTTGATATTTTTTCTCAAAAACTTGTTTATATCGCTATTGGCCAAAAAACAAACATCTTGCGATTCCTCATCCCCGAATACAGGCAGTTTGAATTTTTTTGCCAGTTTGTTCACCTCGGTTTTTTTCAATTCTCCAAGCGGAAAAATAGTCTTTGATAACTCTTTTTGCGTTAATTTATACAAAAAATAAGACTGATCTTTGGTTTTGTCTTGCGCCTCTAATAATTTGAAAGCAAATTCTTCTTTAGCTTTGCATTTTGCGTTTTTCGTTTTGCGTTCGCATCGAAGACGCGCATAGTGACCAGTCGCAATAAAATCCGCTTCGATTTCTTTCATCAAATCAAACAGCAATCGAAACTTCATTTCCTTGTTGCAGATCACGCACGGATTGGGCGTGATGCCATTTTTATAAGAATCGATGAAATAATCAATCACTTTTTTCTTGAATTCTTTTCGAGCATCGACTATTTTCACTTCAATATCAAGACTTTTAGCCACTTTCTTGGCCTTATCCAAGGACTTTTTTGTCCCTACTCCATCAAAAAAACAAAAGTACGCCCCAAAAACATCAAAGCCCTGCTTTTTGAGCAAGGCCGCCGAAACCGCCGAATCCACTCCGCCGGAAAGCGCAACGAGAATTTTCTTTTTTATTCTCATAATTTATGACTTGAATTTTGCAACAGTAGTAAAGTTGCAAACGCAGGGTGATTTGTGGCAATCATGACAATTCCTGGAATAGAATTTTTCGAGCTCCTTTGAAATATCAATTTTTGCAGAATTGGCTACGCCAAAAATACAGGAAACATAGTCGGCAATTTCAACTTCTATTTGCCGAAATTGCTGTTTCTGATGTTCACCGAGATAACAATGAATGGCTTCGCTGAGTTCCCCCATTTCTTCCGCCAAATGAACACCCGCTTCAAACAAGCTGCGTGATTCGGGTGGATAAATCATTCGAAACATTTTTTGAAAACCAGCCAGACTGCCTGGCCGGCCTGCTATATCCCTGAAAAACTTCACCTTGTTTTCAGATTTTATTTTTTTGCACTGGCACGGAGACTGCCCGCAATAAGAGCATTTCAGGGGAAATCTCGTCCAAACCGCATCTTCAATATTTATATGCAAACGGTTGGAAACTGCCATCAGCCACGAAAATGCGATGAGCAGATTGAGTTTGAGTTTTTCTATGTTTCCTTTCCGAATTCCTTTCAAAGATCTCATCGTAAAGCGCTCCTGATTGGACAGCAAATCCCACACAGAAAAAAGACGATCATCCGGCAAGCCATAAATTTCCTGGATCATCTTTTGAAATTTTTCAAGAGAATATTTTTTAGAAAACTTTGCCATGAAAAAACATCCTATTTTTTCGAATCAATGCTTTCCTTGATCAGGCTTCGCACACCGGCAAGATCCACTGGTTTTCGCGGTTTGTCATTTTTTTCGCGGCGGAAATTTCTGGGCTGCATCCGGGTCGCTTCGCTCATAGTCAAGGTTTGCCGAGGACGATCGGCCTCGTTTCTTGATGATACACTCGATCTCCTGATCGGTTTTTCCTCTCTTGCGCTTCTCGTTTGCTGTACTCTTGCTTGCTGGCGCTGATAGTCCTTGAGACAATCCTTGCAAAAAGTCGGGCGCGTTGCGTCTGGTTTGAAAGGGACTTGAATATCCGCCTCGCAAGTGGCGCATTTCGCCGCGTACATTTCTCGATTGTCATCTGTTTTTTGGACAGCTGGCACGCTTTTTGCAGGCGCGGATTTGCTTGCAAGCGATTTGTCATTATTCATTCTGTTGTCGGGTTTAAGTCTGATTATTTCTGGTTGATTTCCATTTGATTGCAAATCTTTTTCTGTCACCATTCCGCTCCAGCGATTTATCTTCTCTTCAACAATATCCCTTTGGGTTCCGTATCTTTCGCGTGTCACTTTGATAACTTTTTCCGCATTGGCCTCCGTCTTGGAAAGGTCAATCGGCGGCAGTGTCGCAGCTGAAAAAGCACTTCCAGTGAGTCCGTCGATCATCAATTTGATATATATGTTGCGATTGGGAAGATTGACAAGATCTTGTATCAAAAATATCGGTTCAAATTCCTTTTCCAAAAATTCAGCGTCTTCCGCGCCGATCCGGAAAGTCGCAAGCGTGCCCACGTTTCCAAAAACGGCGTCTCGAACCTTGGTTGAGGTATCAGTCGTCAACTGGCCGATATATTGATGGGCCAGAATCAGATTGAGACGATATTTTCGCGCCTCGGAAAGAATGTTCGCAAATGAGTCGGTCGCGAAATTTTGGAATTCGTCGACATAGAGATAGAAGTCCTTTCGCTCTTCTTCCGGAACATCCACCCGCGCCATCGCTGCCAGCTGGATCTTGGTGATCATCATTGCACCAAGAAGCGCGCTGTTGTCTTCTCCGATCCGCCCTTTGGAAAGATTCATAATGATGACTTTTTCCTGATCCATCAGATCGCGGATGTTGAAGGCTGATTTTGTTTGCCCGACAATATTTCGAATGAGAGCACTGGAAAGAAATTGTCCGACCTTGTTCTGGATCGGAGAGATCACTTCCTGCAAAACCCGCTCGTTCCATTTCGTGAACTCATCCACCCAGAAAGATTTCACGACCGGATCAGTGATTTTTTCCACAACCCGCTCGCGATAGCTTTTGTCAACCAGAATGCGCGTCACACCGAGGAGCGTGCTGCTTGGATATTCAAGAAGCGCCAGGATGGCGTTTCGCAAAATATATTCAAGCCGCGGCCCCCAGGAATCCGCCCATATTTTTTTGAAAACACCAACCAGGCCCGAAGCGATGAGATGCCGGTATTCCGTATCCACTTTTTCCATCACATTGAAAGCGATCGGCCATTCCTGATCGGCCGGGTTGAAATAGATCACATCGTTGATACGACTGGCAGGAACGGCTTTTAGTACTTCTTCAGCGAATTCCCCGTGCGGATCAACAATCGCCACTCCGCGGCCATTTTGGACGTCCTGGATGGCCATATTCTGGATCATAGTCGTCTTTCCGGTCCCTGTTTTCCCAACGACATAAAAATGGCGCCTCCGATCATCTTCTTTGATGCCAAAAACACGTTCCTGTCCGCGGAAGTTGGTTTTGGCAAAGGTTGTTATTTTTTCGTTGTGCATATATTTTTATTCAATTGGCAAATTGACCGGTGCGCCGCCTTTTTTGGCTTCAACACGCGAAATGGACGGCGACAACACCGACATATCCGGCATATGAAAGACCGTTGCCAGTTCTTCCGAATTCAGAACAAACCTCGGTCCGTCCGGATCGCGATCAAGATATCGGTTGAAAATTTTTCGCTGGGCAAAACGCATACGAGGCTCGACCCAGATATAGTTCGCAAAAGTCTTTGTTTCATTGTCGTGCGCGAAAGAATTGAGCATCGCGTCATTGAACTGTTGGATCGCCCCGTTCACTCCCGACAAAAATCCCCGGTCAAAGCCTTCGCGCCGGCCGACGTATATGAAGCGAAATTTCGTCCGATACCCCTTTTTCGCGATACTTTCTTCGACCGCTTTGAGTGTTTCCTGTTCCCCAGGTGTCAATCTAAACATCAAAGGTTGCTCTTCTTTCTTTTTTTCGGCAATTTCATCGACTGTGCTGAAAATATACATGAAGGCCGAACTCAAGATATCCCCTATTTCAGAAAAAAAGCGGAAAATGAACATCGGCTCGCTTTTCACTTCTTTCCCTGACAATTTGTCGGCCAACTTTTTCACGGTTCCCTGCCAATCTTTGTCATGTTCGGGCGTGACAACAAGTTGGAGCCAGATCTGCTGTCCCGGAGGAAGACCGGCAATGACATCGGCAAGTTCTGCCAACGGATCAATCATTCCTTTGGTCACTTCTTCCTGAAAATATTTGTAAGTGCGAATCGGATAGGCATCGTTTTTTGCCAGCTTGAAATCGACGCCCCAAAGATCCCATTCTGGATTTGGCACATTTTTCGGAACAGACAAGGTATAGTCCTCGACTTCCTGAATTTCCGCTTCCGGATATTGGGAATAGATGAGGGATTCGATGAAATTGCGATATTTGCTTTCCAGGCGGACATAAAAATGCATTTCCCCGTTCACTCCCTGAATTTCGAAGCTGATGAGAGATTGATACCATTTGCCCTTGATGAACTTGTCAATATAGTTCGGAGTTGACCAAACTCCGTGCAAAGCCGCGAAAACCTGCTCCATTGTCCGCGGGCTGCGTTCAATGTTGCGTGGAGGCTTGATCTCCAGCACGATATTTTTCATTGTCGAGGCGTACTGTCCCCAAGAATATTTTCTCCAAAGAATTTTGAACAGATAAAACAAAACAATCGGACCTGCCCACCACCAACTGATGGAGTACAATAGTCCGATTGTTTCAAAATATTGTTTGAAAAAGGATACGAAATCCATGATATTTGTTAAATTAGTTTTGTTTTAGCTTCCTCCTTTCGTAAAGGGGGATTTCCGTCTCCAATTCTCCCTTTTTGAAAAGGAGAGAGTCTTTTTATTTCAATTTGTAGCCACTCTTTGTCTTTTCAAAAACTTTTTTGTCCGACAAATTGACGGCAATGGTCGCTTTTTTCACTTTGCGCTTTTTGAGAACATCCTTTACGATAGCATCTTTCTTCAAAAAGCCACCGGCGGATCTGATGATTGAGACAATGATATCCTTCACTGTTCCTTCTTCATATCCCCATTCGCGCAGGGCATATGTTCCCCGTCCGACCAAAACAAATCTTTTGTCGCGGATGAGTTCATTGTGAACGGTTTGCGGATGAACTTTCTTTTCAGACAGTCCCGTTTTTTCAATAAGCTGGCTGATTTCGCGGAAATGCAGCGGCTTCTTGCTGTTCAAGAGGACTAGCGTAGCCTTTTCACGCACTCCTCTGGGACGCACAAGCGGCCAGTTGGCTTTTCCCCAATTGCCGAAAGCATTTTTTCCGAATTTTTTGGAAACTTCGAGAAAATTGACAATTTTTTCCGGCTCTATTTTTGCCTGCGGATCAGATTGGCTTGCAATATCAACTTTTTTCAAAAGCTCTTCTTCCGAGAAAAGCTTTTTGGAATCATCGAATATCTTTTCGATCTGACTCACGCTGCTTCGAAATTTTTTGATATCAAAATCTTTTCCCGCCCAGCCCTCTTCTGTTTCTTTGTTGCTTTTCATCCTTTTGAGTCCCGCTACGGAAAAAACGATCTCGAGCAGGCTTTTTTCCTTTGAATCTCTGGCTTTTCTGCCTAAAAATTTTTCAAATACTTCTTGAACAAGCGTTTCGGATTTTGCGATTCCGCCTATTTCGTCAATTGTTTCCGAAATGATGGAAAACAATTCTTTGGATTGCTCCGTCTGATTTGTTTTTTTGAGCAAATTTAGCGCATCGGTTTCGATTTGACGCACTCTTTCACGGGTAATATTCAGACTTTTTCCAATCGATTCAAGAGTCTGCGGATCGCGGTCGGAAATTCCAAAACGGCTGGATAGCACAATTTTTTGCTTGGCTCCCAAATTGACCATCAAATCAGAGGCAATTGTGGCAATGTCAGTCGATTTCACTACTATTTTTTGGGGAAAATCAGCATTTTCCCGCAAATTGAAATTGTTTTCAGCAATCATCATTTTTCCCTTTGATTAAAGCTATAATAGCACGATTTAATCCTAGAGTAAAATGATAACATATGCCCAAATGTTTGTCAACCCGGCTTTGCTATTTTCTCCAAAATTTCACTATATTGTTATTTTCAAAAAACTTTGGCGTAATTTTGAATCAAATCCGAAATGTCATCATTTTTTCTCCCATTTCCACCAATCAACGATCAAAGCTGAAGCAACGAAAATCGAGGAATATGTCCCGAAAACAATTCCAATGAGAAGCGCCAGCGTGAAGGTTTTGATCGATTCTCCCCCGAAAAGGAAAATGGCCAGAAGAGTCACAATCACAGTGAGAGACGTGTTGATCGAGCGCGCCATTGTTTCGTTGAGGCTGCGATTCACTGTTTCGTCAAATTTTTCACCCGAGCCTGCTCTCAAAAGATTTTCGCGTGTCCGGTCATACACCACAATCGTGTCATGCACAGAAAAGCCGAGAATGGTCAGGAGCGCCGCAATGAATGATGAGTCGATTTCAATTCCGAAAAAATGTCCCAGGACGGCGAATGCTCCAACTGTGATCAAAACATCGTGAACCAGTGCAATGATTGCACCAATACCATATTTCCACGACTCCACCGGCCGGGACACCTTGCGGAAAGCATAAGCGATATAGAGCGCGATGCCGATGACGGCGACCAAAAGCGCCCAAATGGCTTTTGATTTCAGTTCTGAGGATATTGAAGGACCTATATAGTCAAGACGAGTGTTTTGGACATCAGGATATTTTTCGCGAAGTTTCTTGAGTACTTCCATGTTTTTCTCGTCATCCGAATTGGCATAGCGGATCAGATATGCCTTGTTTTGCGTCGGAGTGATCACCGCATCAGTGATTCCCGCGCCAATCAACGCTTCCTTGATTCCATCACTCCTCATTTCCACTTTTTCATTTTTAACTTCCATTAACGTTCCACCCGTGAAATCAAGTCCATATTTCAGTCCCCACACTGAAAGAGCAATGATACTCAAAAGCATCAAGGTTCCAGAAATTGCATAGAAATATTTTCGTTTGCCGAGAATGTTATACATAGCTAATTCAAAATTTTTTGTCATTCCCGCCCCCGTTTCACGAGGATAAACTCCAGCGAGAATCCAGGGGATATACGATTTATGATTTTCAGCTGGATCCCGGGTCAAGCTCGGGATGACAAGCTATTTCCCGCGAACTTAATCACTTGACTCTTCTTTTTTCTCCAGTCTCTTGGCTATTATTAAACCGTGCCTATTCTCCGCCCATTGTCCGATCAGCGCCGTCAAAATGATGCGGACGAGCACGATCGCCGTGAACATCGAAACCAGAACTCCCAAAAGCAGCGTGACCGCGAATCCTTTCACAAATCCCGTTCCAAACCAGATCAGAATCAGCGATGTGATAATCGAGGATATATTGCTGTCGCGGATACTCGGCCAGGCTCGGTGATGCCCTTCATCGATGGCGCTGCGCATACTGCGTCCCTTTCGAATCTCCTCTTTTGTGCGCTCAAAAATCAAAATATTCGCGTCCACTGCCATTCCAACGGAGAGAATGAATCCGGCGATGCCCGCCAGTGTCAGCGTGATTGACCACGGCGATACCGAGGAAATTTTGAAAATAGTGATCATGAGAAGGCTATATATCACAACGGCAATCGAAGCGACAATTCCCAGAAAACGGTAGTATATGATCATAAAAATCATCACGAGAATGATCCCAATAAGACCCGCCTTGAGGCTTTGATTCAAGGATATCTGTCCGAGCGAAGCTTCAACGCTTTGCTGTCCAATGAGTGTGATCGGCATCGGCAAAGCCCCTTCATTGAGCCTTTGCGCCAATTTTTTGGCCTCATCCAGCGTGAAATTGCCCGTGATGACTGCTTTTCCGTCGGTGATCGAAGTTTGAACTGTTGGAGCACTGATCACCTGTCCATCGAGGAATATAGCAATTTGTTTGCCCACGTTTTCCTTGGTAAGATCCGCAAACAATTTCGTTCCTTCGCTGTCAAATTCAATCCCCACTTCCGGTTTTCCGGATTGCGACATGAATTGAACATTCGCTGTTTTCAAGTTTTTTCCCGATAGTCCTGTTTCAATGAAAGTTGGCGCCTCTTGCGGAGGCATTGGCGGCGCCTTTTTGGCTAGCAAAATATGCTGAGAGTGAACCTCCCTGTTATCCCCGTCGCCTCGAATTTCAAGCAATTTGATGATGTGATAGCCAAAATCAGATTCCACGACTTGAGGATATATTTGTCCTGGCTGAAGGTCGCTGTCAAACAAAACTTTGTCAAATTCAGGAACAAAAGTTTCGCGTTTCACAAATCCCAAATCTCCACCCTGCTCTTTTGAACCAGGATCTTCCGAATTTTGCTTGGCCAGTTCTGAAAAATCGGCGCCGCCCTGAACTTGCTTCAAAAGATCTTCCGCTTTTTGCTTTTGCTCAATATTATATTTCTGATCTTCCGCACTCAATTCAGGCACTGGCAACTGCTCGGCTGGCGCCTCCATTTTTTTGAATTCCAAAAATGGCGTTTCTTTGATCATTGCTTTTGCCGCTTCAATGTCGCGAACACCCGCCAATTCCACAATAAGTCTTTGTTCATTTCCTGATTTCGAAGTCTCGATCAAGGGTTCCGCAACACCAAACGCATTCACTCGCCGCTCAATCACATCTTGAAGGCCGCTCAACGCATCCGGCACTTTCGAAGCTTCCACTCCGCTTGTGTCAACTTTGTATATCAAATGAATCCCGCCTTGAAGATCGAGTCCAAGGTTGATTTTCAATTTCGAGAGCGCATTGCCAAGCCACACCGGTTTTTGGATCGGCTTTGGATATGCAATAAGAGCCGCGGCCAAAAACAAAACCACGACCAGAGAAAACTTTATCCAAATTTTTCTTCGGACGGTCATACTTATCCCATGAAATATTGAATTTCTGAAACTATTTTAGCACAGAAAGCAAAAAAAGTCGAGTAACTTAAAATTTATTATCCAGTGATTAAAGAATATAATTTTCGCAGAGAATTTTGTTTGAGAAAATGATTAATGCCCCAAAAATACGTGATAGATTCGCTTATGGAGTGTTTTTTATCAGTTTCGAGTTAAATTTCAAGAAAATTTGAATTCTTTAACGGCATTTATGTCTTGAACATCTCATCCGCGATTTCATAGTGGTCTCCGATATCCCGGCGCAGGTCAAGACGGTTGCCGGACGGATTTTCACGCGGGACGACCCGGATTTTCCCTTCATCAAATGCCCGCAGCAATTTCTCGCGAAGCGCTTTCACGGATTCACTTCTCTTCTGGCCCGGTTTCACTGCAGTATTGGCCGTGATATAGCAAACTCTCGACCCGTCGGAAAAAAATTTCCCATCCTGAAATTCCATCGCCGAAGGAACAAGGGTGATCCCCTTTTTCTTGAGATAAACAAGATCCATTTCCATGATCTCTTTTCGGGTACAAGACCAGGGATAGCCCTTTTGGCCTTTCGGACCGCCTTTTCCGGTGACAAGCGCCATCGTCATTGCAATTTGGTCTTCCCGCGTTTCAACTTCAACTTTGTCCAATTTGCCCTCAAACATAGCTTCAAAAAGCGCGCCCAAATTTCTCGTCCTTCTCGCCACGACTTGAAATTCCGGCTCTCCGGGACGGATATTCACTTCGCAAACTCGAATTGCCATCGGTTTTTTGTTTTCATCAAGAGACACAAAACATCCCGGGTATAGGATGCATTGGCGGAGATATCCCGCTTTCTTCATCGCGCCAATGAGCGGCTGGAATATTTTTTCGGCCGCCATTTCCATGACTTTTCGCGTTTCAGCTGGATGAGGAGAAATTGAACCCATTCCGCCCGTGATGGGATTGTCTGGTCCGGATTGCCCCGAAAAACGTTCCGGATAGTCCATTGCCGTTGGAAGAATCCGAAAACTACCCTTTTTATCCACCAGCGCCGTGAAGCTGATTTCCATTCCCGACATCCTCGATTCAATCAAAAGCGGCCAATTTTCTGCGCCGCAAAGTTTTTTATAATTATCTCCGTATTCCTTGATCATCCCGTCGAAAACTTTTTTGATCTGCCAGCTATTCAGGATCACTCGCGAACCCTTTCCGCCAGCGGTATAGGGATATTTCAAAACCACTCCGCCGAATTTGTGGATATATTCAAGACAAATTCTTAAAATTGACTTAAAATCTTTGGCGTTCGCAACCGTCCAATCGTCTGCCATCGGCACGCCGGCTTTGCGCAAAAATTCTTTGGCCTTGATCTTGTCACCCTCAATGAACGAGGCTTCTCGGATGAGTCCGGCAATCTTTTCTCCGTATCCCGCCTCGCAAACTCTGTCCACAATCCCTTGATAGAAAAGATCTTCGGGCATCACAACGGTATAATCGATTTTCTTTTTTCTGAAAGCGTCGATGACCGCTTCGGCATATCCGTCGATCGAATTGTCTTTTGTTTCCAAAAAATCAACCGGCCAGCCGGAGAGTTGAGCCAATGGCTTCATCGCCGGACTGCCCCGAAAAACCATTCCTCGAAATTCTTTTTTGCTGTTTTCACTTTTCGCGGTCGAAACAATGAGCGCTGAAACCAGCGTCCGGGAGTCCGAACCGGCAAATGCAATTTTGATTGGCATACTACAACTTTAGCAAACTTATTTCTCTTTCAAAAATTTCAAAAGCTCATCCGCGGTGAGGCAATTCACGCAATCTTTTTTCGTTGCCCAGCCGCGGCGGGCCTGCGCGATCCCGAGCCAAATATTTCCGAGCTGCGATTTGCTGTGCGAATCCGTTCCGAATGATATTCGCACGCCGTGATCAATCGCGCGCCTGATATTCGTATCATTGAGATCCAACCTGTCCGGATAGCAATTGGCTTCGAGAACTGTTTTTGTTCGCACTGCCGCTTTGCAAACTTCGTCGAAATCAAATTCGTATCCCGCCCGGCGATGAATGATCCGGCCTGTTGGATGAGCAATGATATCCACGTGCGGATTTTCAATCGCCCGAATCAGTCTTTTGGTTTGCTCGGCTTTCGACATTTTGAAATTCGAATGAATAGAAGCGAGGACAATATCGAATTTCACCAGATATTTGTCTTCGAGCGCGATCGTTCCGTCGGGGTTGATATCCACCTCGCAGCTTTTGAGAATCCGAATATTTTTCATCGCTTTGTCCACTTTTTCAATTTCCCGCCATTGTTTTTCAATGGTTTTCACGTCCATTGCGCCTGCAATCTTGAGATGTCCAACGTGATCCGTGATAGCGATATACTTTCTGCCAAGCTTCGCCGCGGCTTCGGCCATTTCCGCGACCGAATGCGCCCCGTCGGAATAGGTCGTGTGCATCTGAAGATCGGACAAAACATCATCATACTCGACGATTTTTGGCAGCTTGTGCGCCAAAGCCAGTTCAATTTCTCCTCGATTTTCGCGCATCTCCGGCGGCATCCAATTCAGTCCCAGCTTTTTATAAATTTCTTCTTCGGTTCGACCTGCAATTGGCTTGTCATTTCTATCAAACAGCCCATACTCATTCAATTTCCAGCCCTTTTTTATGGCGATTTTTCTGAGTTCCACATTGTGATCTTTCGACCCGGTGAAATATTGCATCGCTGCGCCGAAAGATTTTTCCGGAACGACCCGCAAGTCCGCATCAATCCCAATGTCGAGCCGCACGGAGGATTTTGTTTCGCCGCGCGCAATGATCTTTTCCACATTAGGCATTGAGACAAAATGGTCCATAATCTCTCTGGAATTTTTGGCCACTGCTAAAATGTCGATGTCGCCGACTGTTTCTTTGCGCCTTCGAATCGATCCGCAAGTGATAATTTTGATGGTTGATTTGAGAGCTGAAATATTTGTTTCAATTTCCGAAACAATAGGGGACACATAGCCAAGCAAAAATCGTCCCCGATGCTCCCGTGACAGCTGGATCGAGCGCAAAATGTTCTCTTCCGTTTTTTCGCCAAAGCGGGGGAGAGTCCGTACCTTCCCCTGTCTCGCCGCTTTTTCCAGATCTTTGAGGTTTTTTATTTTGAGATTTTTATAGAGCGCCATCAGCATCTTGGGACCGACACCCTCCACGGCGGAGAAGCTCTCGAGATCGAGAGGGGCTTCTTTTTTCAGTTTTTCAAAAATCTTGATCTTCCCTGTCTTCACGTATTCTTCGATATGATCTGCCAGCCCTTGCCCGATTCCCTGAATCTGTATCAGCGCTTTCGTCCCGCCTTTTTTATATATATCATTGAGGTCTTCTTCCATGTCCTCAATCAATCTTGCCGCCCGCTCATAAGCCCGCGGTCGGAACCGATCGTCCTTCATCTGATAATATTGCGCCATCTCTCCAAAAATTTTCGCGATCTTTTGATTGAGCATATGAAATAAGCCTTGGCCGCTAAGCTTTTTCTATTTTATCGTTTTTATAATTTTTCCACAAAGCCTTAAAGCTTTCGTCTTCAAGAAGAGTTCTGAATGTTCCTTCCGTCAAAATTTTCCCGTTTTTGAAATAGTAGATATAGTCGAAATAACGAAGAAGATGAAGGCGATGAACGGATGATATAATTGTCTTTTCCTTGAGATTTTCAAATATATTTTCATATATATGGATTTCATTTTCCGAATCAACGCTGCTCGTCGGCTCGTCCATGAAAAGAAATTCCGAGTCCCGCGAGGCAAGAATCGCACGCGCCAAAGCAAGTCTCTGCTTTTCTCCGCCGCTGAGATTCACTCCCTTTTCCATGACATTCGTCTTGAGCCCCTTTGAAAGCCTTTTGAGTACTGAATCGAAGCGGGCAATTTCAATCGCTTCTTGAACTTCTTTTTTTGTGGCAAAAAGACCCATAGTGATATTGTCTTCAATCGTGCTGTTGAATATTTCCGGCTCTTGAGGCGCCAATGTCACATGGTCATGGATATGCCTCAAATCTCCGTCGAGCCTAGCTCCATCGCAATATAACATGACTTTTTGCGGAGAATACAATCCTCTCAAAAGAGACAGTATCGTGCTTTTTCCCGAACCACTTTCCCCGATCAAAGCAATTCTGCTTCTTTGCTCAATTTTCAAAGAAACATTTTCAATGTGACTTTCGCGCTTTTTCTGTTCGCTTTCGGCGTCCTCATACACAAAGCTCAAATTTTTGATGAGAAGCGTCTCCCATTTTTTTGGAAGATCGAATTTTTTCTTTTTTCCAACATTGCCAAATGCCTCGTTGATGATTTCCGCCGCCTCCATGGCTGTGTTGAGCCTGACCATCTCTCCATACTGCCACGCAAAGTTGTAGAAAGTTCCACCGACATTTTGAAGATATTGATAAAGCACGAATAAAGTGCCGACAACAACAATGCCGGTTGTTTTGAAGGACGTATACGCATTCAGGCCCAACACCAAAACAATCATTAAAGAGATCAGAAAACTGGCCGAGAACCATTTCCACTCGTTCAGCACTGCGTTTCTCCTGAAAACCGAAAATGGCCTCATCGACCGGGTCTCAATTTCCTGCGATACTCTTTTTTTGAGCCGGAGTGTGATCACGGTGATAACATTGCTGACATAGTCATGAATTGCGGCCGCCAGTTTGTTTTCGCGCTTGAAAACAATTTCATATCCTTTGATGAGTTTCCTGTCAAATCCGAAGATGACGGCGATCGCAAACGCACTCACGATCAAAGCCACCGCGCTGGCTTTCCAATCAAAAAAGAAGAGAATTGCCACTGAGCCTGCCAGTCGAAGCACGCCCTGAACGACGATGAAAATTTGTTCTGAAAAGGTGAAGAGTGCTTCGCTGGCTTTGTTGATTTTGTCTATCGTGTCTCCCGAATGGTGATCTTTGTGCCATGCGACCGGAAGATCCATTACCTTGTCGAACATTTCTTTTTTATAATTTTTGCGCACCAAAAAGGCGTTGCTGTTTTCAATCACCCTTGATGTTCCATGAAAAGTCCAGAACCCGATCGTGATGAGAACGAATAGTCCCAAATATTGAAATATTTTTTCCAGCAGATTCGGATCTGCGCTCGAGAACTGAATCGCGTTGAAAATTTTCCCCGCAACGATCGGCTGCATGAGGAATATCACGTTCGCGATCACGGAAAGCGTGATGAAAAACACCACTTTGCGTTTGGCATCGAATGAATATCTCCAGGTATATCCGAAAAGATTGATGATCGGATTTTTCGCTTTGCGGTTTTCCATTGTTGGCTGTTTGAGATTTGAACAAAAAACATCTTCCTCTCCCTGAGAAGGAGAGGGCTGGTGTGAGGTTATTTCAATTTTACCATTTTTTGCGGAAAAATAAAAAAGGCCAGCCCCGATTGGGACCAGCCTCTGCCTGAATATTCATATATAACTATGAAAATCTTTCCAAAAAGACGGAGAGCTCTTTTTTGATCAGAGCTTTTTCTTCATCTGTCAGCATCGGCAATATCATATCACCGATACCAGTCTTTTCGCACAGAACAATATACGCTATTCCAATGCCTCGCCAAGATCCATAAAGCTTCTTCAGCTCCGCATTTTCACGCTCCAATTGCTTTTCCCGTTCAGTTTTTTCCATTTATCCTCCAAAAATTTCCAGAGCCTCCGCTCCGGTTAAATTATACGCCTTCTGGAAGCATTGATTGCTGTTTTTTTCGTTCGCTCATAACGCAGCCAGCGCACACGCCATCCTTGGGATCATTAGGCTTATTGGGATTGTCAGAATTCTTTTTCTTTTCACAATCAAACTCTTTGCTGCATTTCGAGCACTCCGTGTAAATGCCCTCCCGATAGCAATATTCCTCGCCACAGAGATAACATCGAAATCGAGGCGATGCCATACTTTTCCTCCCGTATTTATGGCTTATTTATAGCTTATTTCATTTTTAACGTACTGCAGTTCCAATTGTATATTATAGCGCCAAACGGCCAGATTGTCAAATAAATCTCACGCTTCTTCCGCTTTGCGCGCTTCTTCGAAAAGAAAAACCGCAAGCGTCGCGCCGGCAACGACCAGCCAGTCCCAGCCGTCAATTGGAGACATGCGCAAATATCTCTGGAAAAAGGGGACATACAAAAAAGAGAGGAGCATCGCAATTGAAATAAGAATCGCACCGGTGACATATTTATTCTTGAAAAAACCAATCGCAAAAACAGAATGTTTTTCACTGCGAGCTTGCAAAAGATTGGCCATTTGCGTCATCGAGAGCACTGCGTATGTCGCCGCGGTTGACTTGATATAGAGCGCCGAGCTGAAATCAATTGACTGGCCAAAGTGCCAGCCGCCTCGCGTCATTGACCAAAGAAAAGCGACGATCGCGCCGGTCGCCATGATCGAGCCGACATAGACCAGCCGCCAAAAACCAAACGCGCCGATGAGCCTTTCTTTTCCGCTGTATGGCTTTTGTTTCATTGCTCCTGGTTCGGCCGGCTCAAGCCCAAGCGCAAGTGACGGGAAAACATCCGTCCCGAGATCGATGGCCAGAATCTGCACCGCCGTAATGGGAGATGGAATCGCCATGAGCGAGGCGAAAATAACCGTGAGAAACTCGCTGGCGTTCGAAGAAAATACATAATAGGCAAACTTGCGGATATTTTGGTATATTGTCCGTCCTTCTTTGATGCCGGCAACAATCGACGCAAAATTGTCATCGAGAAGAATCATGTCAGAGGCTTCTTTGGAAACATCCGTGCCGATGATTCCCATAGCGATGCCAATGTCAGCGCGCTTGAGCGCCGGAGCATCGTTCACTCCGTCACCCGTCATCGCAATCACTGCGCCGAATTTTTTGAGAACCCCTGAAATCCGCAATTTTTGTTCGGGCGTTATCCGCGCGAACACAGACGAGCCGCTTTTTATTCTTTGCATTATCTCCGAATCAGACAGAATATTGAGTGTTTTTCCGTTTATAATAAAACTATTTTGGTGGGATTTTGCTTCTTGCAAAAGGGGTGGTGTGGCCAATTTGAAATTTGAAATTTTATTGGATATCGGGCTTTGTGAATTGGAATTCAACATGCCGACTTGTTTCGCTATTGCCGCCGCAGTTATCTCATAGTCTCCCGTTATCATGATCACTTGGATGCCTGATTCGCGGCATTCTTTGATGGCTGACGCAACATCCTTTCGAGGCGGATCGATCATAGCCATCATTCCGACCCAGATTAAATCTTTTTCTGGATCATCTGCGGGATTTATCCCGTTAGAAGCAATGATTCTAACGGGACGATAGGCGAGAGCCAAAACCCGAAGCGCCTCTCCCGACATCCGGTCATATATTTTTTTGACCCTCTTCTTATCCGATTCAGAAAAGGGGACTATCCCCTCTTCGGTCAATTTTTTGGGGGAGAGACCAAGCAGCACGTCCGGTGAACCTTTCACATAGGAAAAAATTTCATTTTCTTTTTTGTTTTCATATATGACACTCATCATCATCCGCTCTGATTCGAAGGGATTTTCGTCAATTTTCTTCTCCCCTGCCCCGAAATATTTTTCGCTGGCATTATATTTTCTCGCCGCGACGATCAACGCCCCTTCTGTCGGATCACCGGAAATCTTGTAATCATTTTTTTTCTTTACCCCGTTAGAAAGCTTGAAATTTTCATCAATATCTGAATTATCCTTCTTTCTGACGGAGTGAACCAATGCCGCGTCGTTGCAAAGTACGGCTATTTTCATGATGAGTTCCAGATTCAATATGCTCTTGGGATCTATTTTTTCTCCGCCAACAGAAAAATCTCCCTTGGGTTGGTATCCCTCCCCGCTCACAGATATTTCCTTTTCATCCAAAACGATTTTCGTGACCACGAGCTCGTTTTTCGTGATCGTTCCGGTTTTGTCCGTACAGATTATATTCACCGATCCCAATGTTTCGACCGCAATCAATTTTTTCGCAAGCACATTCACTCTGAGAAGCCGCCTCATCCCAAACGTCAGCGCAACTGAAAGCGCCGCTGGCAGTCCTTCGGGAACGACCGCGACAGCCACTGCCAAAGCGAAAAGAAAATTTTGATATATCGTTTTTTCCTGAAAACTTCCAGCGATCATAACCGCAATGACAACCGCCACGGCAAGGATCGTCACGTCCCGCCCCAATGTGCGTATCTTTTTTTGGAGCGGCGTGAGTTCGTCTTCCACTTCCGACGCAAGACTCGCTATTTTTCCAAGCTCCGTGTTCGATCCAGTTCCCGTCACGATGAATTTTGCTTCTCCCATCGTCACTTGCTCGCCCGTGAAAACCATATTTTCTATGTCGGCAACCGATAATTTTGTTTCTATTTCGATTTTCGTTTCCTTTTTTTCCGGTTTCGATTCACCGGTAAAAATGAAGCTGTTTGTGTGAAAATTGTAGCTTTCCAGGATATATCCGTCCGCTGGCACATTGTCCCCGCTTGAAACAAAAGCCAGGTCGCCCGGAACAATTTGCGTAGAATCGATCTCAACCTTTTGGTTATTGCGAAAAACAAGTGCCTTGTCGGACGTGAGCTTTTGAATATGGTCCAAAATCCGTTCCGCTTTCCACTCTTGGAAAAAACCGATGAGCGCATTGATGAGAACGATGATGAGAATGATCACCACATCCCGCATCTCGCCGAAAAAAAGTGCGAGCAATCCCGCCACGAACAAAATCCACACCAAAGCGTCATTGAATTGATGAATGATTATTTTTATCAGCCGCCAATTTTTCTTTTTTTCGATCTTGTTCGGCCCGTGAATTTTCAGCCGATTCAGCGCCTCCTCGCTTGAAAGCCCGCTCTCATTCGCACCAAACTTTTTCAGAGTTTCTGCGGGGGACAAATTGTATATTTGCTTCGTCATATATTTTTTAGACGTTGGACGTCTAAAAATAATTATTCAAGTAAATACTTTTCATCTTCTTTTTTTTCTTTCATATATAAAGCATTTTCTTGTATAAACTCTCGATATTCGCTCTTACTCTTGAATTGATTCCGTATTTCATTTCTATTACAAATCCCGTTATTTCTCTTTCCAGTATACTCCTGAAAACTCGAAAATGGCCAGTCGAGGTCGTCCCCATATCCATGAATATAGCGATTCTTGTTGACATATGCCGATAAATAGAGAAGTTGTGCATTTGTTTTTATATGAACAGACTTAAATCTTCCCTGAAATAAAAATCCCGACCTCTGATTGTGATGATTGAAATATTTGGTGTAGCCGCCACCAATCCTTTTCATATATTCGGAAATACCGTTCTCCACTGTTTGTTTTAAAATGAAATGAAAATGATTCGGATTCAAACAATAGCAAACAATCTCTACTAATTCCTTTAGACGTTGGACATCTAAAGCCCCCCTTCTTTTTAGTTCCCTATGCAGAAAAAGACTATAAACGGGCTTGGCATTATTGAATTCCTTCATGGACTCAAGAAAACGGAAATAATCCTTGTTGCACAGAAAAATTTTCCGCTTCTCCACGCCACGGTTATAAATATGATAATATTCTCCGGTAATAAACGGATCCCTCCTCATAACTTACAGAAAGTCTTTAGACGTTGGACATCTAAAGACTTAACTCATCCACTCCCTGATATTTTTTAATGCCTTGCGATAAATTTTTGAGTTAGGTTTATCTACATAGAAAGAAAGATCGGACATTTCATTTATTTTGGCATAAATTTTAACCCGCTCAGCATCGATTTTTCTTCCGGATATCTTTTGGTATTTACTAATAATTTCTTGCATAAGAATCGGATCAAGTCTGAATAAATAGCAAAATTCACGATTCAAGTCGCCAGTCATCACATCACCAAAATCAAAAATGCCGTTTAGCTGCTTCTTTTTCAGATCAAATGCCATATTGTCTTCATGGAGATCATTGTATAACGATACTATCTCACCGCTCTTGATTTTGATGCTTTTATAATCCTCAAGTGCTTGCTTGATGAATTCAGTTATTTTGTCGCTTCCTAGCTTTTTAAAAAGTTTATTGCTAATTATCGTATAATACGAAAAATGATCTTCATTCTTGAGTCCAAGCTGTCTGGCTTTCCGCAAAGAAAAAAAATTATGAAATTCAAAAAGAAAGTTTGCGATATCAAAAATCAGCTTTTCTCGCTCCTCTTTTTTCAGCGAATCAATAATTCTTTTTGTTAAGGGGATACCCTGAATCTTTTTATAGCCAAAATATGTATATTTTTTTCCAAAAAATTCAATGTGTGGAATTGGTAAGGAAATCTTTTCTTTCAGGTAGGTCAGAAGTTTTATTTCCACATCAGTTCGACACTCATCTTTCTTCTTTGGAAATCTAAAAATATATTCTCCGTTTATTTCAACGACAATATTGTCCCATCCGTTCGTGATCAGTCTGGCTGATTTTATCTTGATTTCCGGGAAATCGTTTTGAATAACCTGCCTAATCCGAGCAAGCGACAAATTTTTTAAAAGCATAAATTTATTTTCGTCCTATTGAGTATTGTCTTTTCCATATCTTCAACTTATCACAAAAATACAAAAAATACCATATTTCAGGTATTTTTTGCCCTTTTAGACGTCCAACGTCTAAAAAATCTATTTCCTCTCCTCGAGTGTCACCTGAACATTTTTTGTTTCACCTTTGTGCAAAACCTTGAGCGTAATGACGTCGCCGACGCTATACTGACTCAAAACACTCGTGAGAGAATGCTCCGCGTCAATTTTGACGCCGTCTATTTCAAGAATAATGTCGTTTTCAACAATTCCCGCTTTGTCCGCCGGACTGCCGGGAACAACCGCAAAATCCGTCACTTGCTGACCGCGGGCGACTAGCGCGCCATAGTCAAACTGAAGATTGTTGGCTTTTTGAATTTGCGCGTCAATCGGCAAATATCGCACTCCGATATAAGGCTGGGTTATTCTTCCGCTGCTTTTCACGCTGGCGATATCCTTTTTCACCAAATCGATCGGAAGAGCAAATCCGATATTTTCCGCTCCCTGTGCCATCGCCACATTCACACCAATCGCCTTTCCCTGAATATCAAGAAGAGGCCCGCCAGAATTTCCCGGATTGATCGCCGCGTCTGTCTGGATCACTTGATTGAGCATCTCCGATTGGCCAAAGCCCGATCCGGTATTCACATTTCGCTTGAGCCCCGAGATCACACCTTTGCTCACCGTGTTTCGAAACTCGCCTAAAGAATTTCCAATCGCAATCACAGTCTGGCCAATTTGGAGATTCGCCGAATCACCCATTTCCAGAACGGGCAAGTCGGATGCTTCTATTTTGAGGATCGCAATGTCATTGACCTGGTCAATTGCCAGCACTTTGGCGTCATATTTTTTTTCGTCGTTGGTCATCACTGTATAGCTGGCACTTTCATCCGAAACAACATGTTTGTTCGTCACAACCAATCCGTCGCTGGAAACAATGAATCCTGAACCCGCTCCAACTTGCTGCTTTTGATCGCCGTTTTGATTCGGGTTTTGGGTTTGGGGCTGCTGACCAAAACCGAACGGATCAAAAAATGGATCGGAAAAGAAATCCATTTGAGGAATATTCTTAGATATGATTATACTCACCACCGCCGGAGAATCTTTTTTGACGGCTTGAACAACCGCTGACTCCTCGCTGGGGACGCTCACTGTGCCCGAACCGGAAATGGACGGCTGCCCAGCCTGCTTCTGTTCTTTTTTCAAAATATTCGACAGGCTGAATTCCCCCCCTTGCCCGACTTTTGCCGCCATGAAACCAAACGCCGCTCCAAAAAGAGCAGAAACCACTATAGAAGCTACGATAGAAGCTGCTATAATCTTTTTGAAATTTGAATTATTTTCATTTTTTGCTTCTTCTTTGTTTTCTGTAGTCTCCATAGATTAATTGCGAAACCAAAAAACTAAAGCATATCTTGCAAACAAAAACCAAAAAATTTAATTTTTAGTTGTTGTTTTTAGTTTTTCAATTTTATTTTTTAGCTTATTTGCTATTCCATTGTAATCGCGCTCACCGGACAGCTGGAAACGGTTTCGTTGCAATCACACACGGCTTTTTCACAATCCTCGCCGATCACTTGCGATTTCCCGTTTTCGAGTTTGAACATCTCGGGGCAAAGCGCCTCGCAAGTCCCGCATCCAATACATAATTCTTGGTTCACTTTGGGTTTCGACATATGTTTCGCTTAATTATTACTTTTCTTTTTATAAATATCTTTCATTTTGCTGTTACTTGTCATCTTCTATAATCATTTTCAGTCTTTCTAGTATCTCATTTGCAATCGCCCTATAGAAAGCCGGATTTTTGTGCCATTCAGAAGCATTTGATTTTGTAAACCTATAAATCAACTCTTTATTAGTATATTTTCGCACATTTTCTTCCCTTTCAGAAAGAACATTCTGACTTAGACCTTCGGTATTCCGCCTAATTTCTTGAATCTTGTCATGCAGCATGGTTCCGGAGAAAAGCAATTCCATCATCAATCCTGTTGGGTCACTTTCGCCTAAACTATCCTTAAATTTTTTAAAACCCTCACCGAAATCGATGGAGTCCTCAATCTCCGATTCATTCCCTATTCTCTTCTTTTTGACAAAATCGACTTTGATTAACTTTTTTTTCTCCATCATCCTATGAACTGACAGTTAGTTGACTTCCGCCAAGTTCACCAATCTTTGCCAATTTTCCTCGACTTCTTTTTGCATTTCGGAAATCACTTTTTCGTTGCCCGGCTTGAAAAGATGTTTGAACCGGCCTTGGGTTTTCAAAAACTCCTCAAGCGGTTTGGGATTTTCGGTTGCCCAATTTATTTTATACTTCCCGTCGAAATATTCCCACAGCGGCCAAAAGTTCGTTTCCGTCGCCAATTTTCCAATATTCACATACTCCGAGGTCGGATATTTCCACAAATTCGTGCAGGGCTGAAGGACGAGCAAAAATCGCGGGCCTTCGAGCGCAAAAGATTTTTTGGCTTTCATTTTGAGGTCGTTGAGATAAGCAACATTGGATTGCGCCGCATAGCTGATGTGATGGGCAATCACGATTGACATCAAGTCTTTGCGTTTTTGAGCTTTTCCAAAACTCACTTTTCCCGCCGGTGTTGTTTCCGTGTCAGCTCCATATGGAGTCGCCCCACTTCGCTGCCCGCCCGTGTTCATGTATGCTTCATTGTCATAGCAGACATAGAGAAAATCATGCTGGCGTTCAAGTGCTCCAGACAAACTTTGAAGACCAATATCATACGTTCCCCCGTCACCGGCAAATACTACAACCTGAATTCTCTTTTCTTTCGGAATTTTGTTTCTTTTTCGCAAAGCTTTGATCGCTCCGTCAATTCCCGCCGCCGTTGCTCCCCCGTTTTCAAAGGCACTGTGAATATACGGCACTTTCCACGCTGAATAGGGATAAAGCGTCGAAGTCACTTCCATGCACCCGGTAACGTTGACGACAATCACCGGATCATCCGTCGCGCCAAGAACCGTCCGCGCGATCGCCGGAATCCCGCATCCCGCGCAAGAAGAATGTCCGGGAGCCAATTTTTCTGTGAGTTTTTTGTTCATTTTATTTCAATCCGATATATTTTATTCCCTCGACTTCGTCTTTTTTCAAATTTTCAAAAACTTGTTTGATATCTTCTTTGAAAATTTCCCGTCCGCCCAGTCCGTATATGCAGGACTGAATGGTATATTTCTTCCCCGGGATAGTCGACATGATCTGGATCACCTCGCTGCAAAGCGGCGCATTGGACCCGAATGAAACTGTCCGGTCAAAAACGGCGATCTTCGACACATTTTGAAGCGCTTGGGCAATCCGGTCATATGGAAAAGGGCGAAACAATTTGATTTTCAAAAGTCCCACTTTCTCGCCCTTCTTGCGAAGTTCGTCGACCGCCACTTTGGCTGTGCCCGCCGCCGATCCGGCCACCACGATCACTCTTTCCGCATCTTCTAGATCATATTCCTCAAAAACATCATATTTTCTCCCGCTGATTTTTTCAAAATCTTCAAATATTCCACCGATCTCTCCAAATATGTCGTCCATCGCTTCGATTTGAGATCGCTTGAATTCGAAATATGAGTTGGGAAGCCCGACTGGCCCAAATGTTTTTGGACTTTCAAAATCAAGCAAGGAATTTTTCGGACTGTATTCTCCGGCAAAATTTTTCGCAGCCGAATTTTCCAAAATTTCCAAATTTTCGACGCTATGCGAGGTCAAAAAACCGTCCATGATCACCATTGCCGGCAATCTCACTTTTTCCGCCAGTTTCAAGGCAATGAAAGTGTTGTCATATGCTTCCTGCGCGTTTTCAGAAAATATCTGGATCCAACCCGCATCGCGAACAAACATCACATCCTGATGGTCGCCGTGAATGTTGATCGGGGCTGAAATCGCCCTTGCACTCACCAACATCAAAATTGGAAGCCGCATCCCAGAAGCGATCGGCAAAATTTCCGCCATGAGCAAAATTCCCTGCGAGCTTGACGCAGTCATCGCTCGCGCTCCCGCCGCGCTCGCTCCGACTGTGGCGCTCATTGCACTATGTTCTGATTCCACTTCGATCATTTCTGTGTCCGCTTCGCCATCCGCCACAAACTTCGCCAACGTCTCGATGATAGGAGTCTGAGGCGTGATAGGATAGACAGGCATCACATCCGGATTGATTTGCTTCAATGCTTCTGCGGCGGCGGCTCCGCCAGTCAGGGCTATATTTTTCTTTTTTTCTGTCATTTTCTTGTTTTGTCATTCCCGCGAAAGCGGGAATCCAGAGATTTACGATTATTGATTTTCAACTGGATCCCGGATCAAGCCCGGGATGACAAGTATTAAACTCCCTTTCTTTGATCAACCAACCCTCCTATATAATTGGCCTTATAAACCACTTTTTTATTTTGAGTTATTTTTTCTTCACCGGAATATTCTTCCAAATTTCCTTTCCATTTGTTTTCATAAACAAAATTTTCATCTTTGTATTTTTTTGGTCCTCTGAAGGGATATTTCGCGGGCATTCTTGATAATGCTTCTCTCAAAATCTTATAAACCGCATCTGTTTTGACGTTTTTTGCCACCCATCCGTAATAGACCATCATCCAGACAGGCTTATTTTTATGAGAGACTATGATTCTTCCGCCGTACGGCTCTCCTCCGAAAAAATTATCGTGCATTTTCCAATCGCTTTTTTTGAATTGAATCGTCGTTGATCTGTCCCTTTCCTTGAGCCATTTCTTCTCTTCTCCCGAAGCATACCCTGCCTTATTTGAATCTATAATAAATTTTCGTAATTCTTCTTTTTTCATATATTATTAATTCTTCCCCATTTTTATCGCTTTTTGCGGGCAAATCGTCGCGCAGACGCCGCAGCCTTTGCACACATCAAAGTCAATGTCCGCTTTGCGCTCATCGTCATAGTCAATGCAGGCTTCCGGACAAGGTTCGAAGCACAGCCCGCAGCCGATGCAGGATTTTTTGTCCACCATCGGCTTCATATACCGCCAATCGCCGGTTTTGGGAGATTTAGTTGGGTCATGGGATATAGTTGCTCCCTCTTCGATATTTTTCCAGTTATCACTCATATCATTTTTTCAAATGCCAAAGCTCAAATGCCAAATCAAGCTCAAAGCCTAAAATCCAAAAATTTTTGACATTTATTTTTTTGGATTTGATTTGTCATTTGGATATTGAAATTTGGATTTTATATAGCGTCATACGCTTTTTCGATCGCCTGAATATTCTTCTCGGTCTTTTCCTGCCCGATTTTTTCCAGATATTTCTCCCGAAAAACTTCGATCACGCTCTCGAGCTTCACAACTTCCGTGATTTTGACCAACTTTCCTAAAATCGCCGTGTTCGGCCGCGGCTCGCCGATCACTTCCAGAGAAAGTCCCGTCGCGTCAATCGGAAAAATGTTTCCGACATATCCCGTTTTTTGGGAAATTGTTTCCCGGTCTTTCGTAGAGTTCACGATCAAGTTTTCATTTTCGTCGAGATTTTTGGAAACGTCCACGATACCGAGAAGAGTTTCGTCCATCATGATCACCGCGTCCGGGTCAACAACCGGCTCGTGCGTTTTGATTGGCTCGTCAGAAATGCGCACGAATGTTTTCATCGGCGCACCCGTCCGCTCCGGTCCAAAATCAGGAAACGCCTGCACAAACTTCCCTTCTCGAAGTGCCGCCTGCGCCAAAAGTTCGGCGGCCGTCTTGGCTCCCTGCCCTCCCCGCGCATGGAAAATAATTTCGAAAATTTTCTTATCGAGTTTCATCCCGTTAGAAATAATTTATTTATGCCCCGTTAAAATTATTAAACTAACAAATTTCTAACGGGATTCATAGGATGATTATATCACAAAAATAAAAATACAAAAAGAAATCGAGCCGCGGGGCCCGATTTCTATGAAATATACTGCAGTTACTGAATGTTACTGCGTCAATTGCGCATCGATCGCCGTCTTGATCTGTTCATACGGAACCATTCCGCCGAAAAACTTGTCGTTCACAAAAAAGGCCGGTGTTCCTGAAATTCCAAATTCCTGCGCCATTTGGTTGTCAGCATTGATTTTGTCTTGGAACTTGTTGGAAGACACACACTGATTGAACTGCGCCAAGTTGAGACCAGCAATCGTTGACGCATACGGAGTTGCGTTGAAAGTCGTGGCTGCGCTCCATGTTTTTTGATCAGCATAGAGTTTGTCGGCCATTTGCCAGAATTTCCCCTGCTCATTGGCACATTCTCCAGCCATGGCTGCGGCCACTGCTTTGTCATGAATGGAAAGCGGCACTTCTTTGAAGACAAACAAAACCTGGTCTTTATATTCTGCCATTGCCTTTTTGACGCCCTGTTCATAGAAAGACTTGCAATATGGACACTGGAAATCGCTGAAAATGACCATTTTCACTTTCGCGTCTTTCGGTCCTGTTTGCGCGTCATCCGCACTGATTTCAGGCAGCGAAAGGAACTTGCCCGGCTGAATTCCGATTTGGGCCGTATCGATCATATAATTGTCGCCTTGTTTTTGAAAAATATCCTGCGCTTGGGTATATATATCCGTTTTCGTAACACTCTCGTCAAATACAAAGGCGGGAAGACTCTTGATCTTCATTTGATCGATCAAAGCTTTTCCGTCCTCGCTGTCGAACTGCATTTCTTTGACCAACAGTGTCGGCATCACTCTTTTCATCATTTTGACGGCGTCTGTCACATCGCATTCTTTGCAATTTGAGTCATTGACGACCTGGACCGTCACAACCGGCTCGTTGTAAGCGACCCACGTCCGGTTTTCAAACGGAATCACATCCAATTGGCGCATCGCCCGCGGCGAAAATCCCTGCCTGCTCACAAACTGCGCAACATCCACAAAAACGCTTCCTGCGAGAAGCCCCGCCAGAAGTATGATAATCGAGAGATAGTTTTTGACTCGCTTCTTGAGATCAGCTGGCTTGGTCTCTTCGCTTTTTGTTTCCTCTTTTTTCTCATCCGTTTTCCCCTCCTCGTTTTTTTCTTCCATCATAGTTTTTTTTGAAGATTAGGCGATTAATTATTGATTGCTTGGGGCTTGAGGCGCTTGATCTTGGCCATCCACCTGTGGATTTTGCGGTTGTGCATTTTGATCAGAAGCCGCATCTTGACCTGCTTCCAAAGCCGGTGCTGGAGCCATCAAGTTGATATCTTGCTTGTATTTCGGAACCAAATAATCATTGAATCCGATCGTGATTCTTTTTTGCGCTTCCGACTTGAGCGCCACTCCCACCAAAAAACCGAGTATGAAAATAAGAAGAAAATTGACTCCCTTTTCGGTTATTTTGAACTTTTGCATTTGTTGGTATTTTAGCGAATTATTTATCCCTCCACTGATTTGCAAAGATTATCTTTTGTTTTGTCATATTAGCTGAAAATTTGGTACGAAATTTTGTCTTCAAAAGTCTAGCAAATAGAATCGCTTTGCGCAAGCCTCTTTGCCGGCGAGGCAGGTTTTTCATATTTTCACTTCATCATTCACCATCACTTTGTTTTGGTCGCAAAAGCCTTCTGGAACTTCAAGGACATATCCGGCGTCTCCCGGAGAAACAAAAGTTCGCGGGTCATTGGGCGAAATATTTTTCTCGCATCCGATCACCCGGTTGTTTTCGATCCAGATAATATCAATTGCAAACCGCATGCCTTTCATCCAAAAGCGCTGAGTGCTTTCTCCCGGCATCTCAAAAAGCATTCCACGCCCCTCAGACAGACTGTTTCTTCCCGAAAGACCCTTTTCGATCTTTGCTGTTGATTTCACTGCTTCAGCCTTAACCATGGCGTCTCGGATATATACACGCTTAATTACATTTCCTTGCGCAGAAAACACCTCGCTGAGAATATAGTTCGCAAGAATGCCGATGACAGCAATCGCGACTATGCCGACAATAATTTTGATTTTCGTTTTGTTTTCCATAAAAAAACACAAAGATACATCCCTCCCGCTATTGCTATCATACCCAATTTTCCGATTCCGTTCAAATTGAGCGACGCAGCACCGATCAAGACACTCGCAAGAAAATAGAGGAAAAATATTTTTTTCTCGCTGAATCCCCGCTCCAGAAGCAGATAGTGCAAATGCCGCCGGTCTTTTTGGAATATGGACTGGCCGGCCCGCCATCTTTCCCAAATAACCCTGATCAAATCCAGTATCGGGATCAGCGCCGCCATCATCACGGTCGCGATTTTTGCTCCGGCGAATATCGAAAAACTAGCAAGAATAAAGCCAAAAAACCACGCGCCGCTCGTTCCAGCCAGAATTTTGGCCGGATTGAAGTTGAAAACCAAAAATCCCAACACTGCTCCGCCCGCAATGATCGAGATTATCGCCACCGCCGGCTGATTGACTTCCGGCTTGAAGCTCAAGAAAAATACCGCGGCGAGCGATGCCAGTGTCACTCCGCTGGCAAGCCCATCGGTCCCGTCAAGCCAATTGAGCGAATTCAGAAAGATCAGGAAATATAGAATAAAAAAAATAAAATATATAAATGGACTTGTGAAAAAAATTATTCCACCAAATGGATTTGAAACAAATTCGCTGCGAACTCCAAACGAAATCGCAACAAACGCGATGATAATCTGAAACAATAGCTGCCACTTCCAGTTCAGATTTTTCAAATCATCCCAAAGTCCGAGAAGTAAAATCAACAATCCCCCAGTGACAATTCCCACAATCGGCCGCGTAATCACCAAATTTTTGTCCAACAACACAACCAAAACAAAAACCCCAATCACAACCACCCCGCCCAATCTATTTTTAAGATTGAACCTTATAAATTTCGGCCGCAACAAAACCCAAATCGCGCCGGTCGAAAGCAAGAAAGAATATACAAATGGCAGAAGAAATTTTGTCGGCACTTGACTATTTGGTTAAATAGGTATATAATAATACATTGTAAAGGCACATCCTTGCGATGTAACTTAGCTTTTTCAAGCCAAATTCAGGAGGATAGCAAAAATGAAAAAAATGCCATTGGTTCTTTATCAAATGCTTTCTTTGGTGATCCTGCTTGCAGGGTCTGGCTATTTATTTCTCTCTTTAGTTACTTTTTATATTTCGATGAGATTTAGTGACGTGATGGAGCCGACATTGGCGATACTTCTTTCGCGACTCGGTTTCCCTGAACTGGCCTTCAGAATAAGCCTGCCCATGGAAATAATCGCGGAAGCGATAATTGGTCTTTCCTTGATCGGGCTGTGGTTCTGGCTCATCAGCCGAAAACGATAATCGCCGTAACCGGCTATCCATCCCACCAGGGACATTTCCTAACCGAAATGTTCCTGTTTTTTTTATTTTCAAATACAAAATACTAGATGCTAATCCTTTTTTCTCACCTTTTCCGTCACCCAGAATTCGCCAAAGTATTTCCCGAACAAGATGCGTGTTTGGGAATCAATGGCCGGCATAGCACCCAAGAATGGCGCCGTGATTGGAATCAAAAACCACTGCAAGAACATATAGACATAGCGCTTGCGGGTATATCTCTTCGGCCGGGGCGGAAGAAGCATCAAACTCAAGAACATCGAAACAACCAAGCCGATGAGGGCCGCGTTCATGAGATATCTCGTCATATACGGCAAATTATGAGCCAGAACTGACTCATTGAACTTGGGCCCGCCAATCATGACCGGCAGCCATCCGAGAAGGACGATGACGAAAGCGTTGGTCGCCCAGGACCAGTGGCCTTCAATCATTGTGAACAAGTGCTTAACCTTTTTTCCAAAAGGAATTTTTTTGTTGGCGAGGAAGGCCCGCGCAAGAAGTGGAAAATTTTCAATGCCATATGCCCAGCGCCTTTTTTGCTTGTACTGGTTCTTGATCGTATTCCAATATGTGTCCGCCAGCACCGCATCGAGCGAAACAGGCAAATAGATCGGCTTCACCTTATAGTTTCCATTGAAATAGGTATAGCACTTCCAATATATGATCGAGTCTTCGGAAATCACGTTCACCGGCCAATAATCGACATCGACAATCGTTTTGAAAGCTTCCGAATGCGACGAAAAGGTCACCATATGCTCCGGACGCATCGCCTCGACCATATGCCAAAAACTCGAACCCGTGACAATGATCCTCACAAAAGCGTTCGTGTCCCAGATATTGTTGTGATACATCGGCAGTGGCTGATAGGCAAACTGCAGACGGTTCGGTTCGGTTATATATTTGAAAGTGAGCGCCGCGAAGTATTCCGGATATGCGCAGGTATCGCAATCGAAATTGGAAAGGATCACCCGCTCGAGGGGGATATTTTTTTCTTCCAAATATTTTTTGAGGTATTTCGCGGCGTAGGTCGTGTTCGAAGCCTTGGCTTTCATCTCGCCCGGCGCCACTTTGTGCACCGTCGCCAGAAAATCAAAGAAAACTCCGTCAAATTTTTTCTTGAGATAGGAGATCTTGTGGTTTCTTTTTTCTTCCTCTTCGCGTTCTTCGGTCGCAAGAAGAATGATGAATTGCTCGTTGGGAAAGCTTGAATCGGCAACCGCCTGAATGGCCGGTTCGATGATCTCGGGATTCTCCCCCGCCGTCGGAAGCAAAATCACGTGATATATATCGCGCCAATCCATGAATTTTTCTTTAGCGCTAGAAGCAGATTTGACCTCTTTTGCAAGCTCACCTAGCGCGAGAACTTGATATTTTGATTTTTTTTCTTTTCTCAGCTCTTTCATTCTCCCTTTCAATTCCGCCAGAAACTTTTCGGGATTTGATATCTTCCGGCAAGCTTCCATCCAGTCGATCAATTTGTGTTTTTTCATTTTTCGGAAAGCCAGAATCGAATAAGTGGAAATATACACCGTGCGGTATAGCCAGTATATGTCAAAAGCAATGATGAAAACAGCAATCCAAACCGGAACGAGAAACGAAAAAACAAACATCCCCAAAAGTGTGAACCAGGCAAGGATACCGGGAATCACCTCAAAAAAACGCTGGAGGCGACGTCCGCGAGGGTCAGTTGTTCGTGGATCGGGATATTGAAACATGCTAGAAATTAATCATTATCGCGCTGATCACTGCCACCGCCATCAATATTTGTAAGATGAGCGCCGTTCCCGAAAAAAGATAAGCGACCATTTTTTCTTTGAAATAAAAGTACCTCGAAAGCACTGCGTTGAGAAAGAAAAGAACGGCCGCCAGCGTTGGCATGAAGAAAAGGCTTTTCCATCCGCCGATCGCATCCACGCCGAAATATATATTGTAATGCAAAATTATCGGCAGATCTGTCGGCGTCACCGTCCAAAAAAGAGCGACCCAAAGACCAATGTTCACCAGGATCGCAAAAATCAGCGAAAAAAATATCACTGGGTCGGTCCAAAAACCATGCCAAAAAAATGATTTGGCCTTTTCTTTGAATTTTGCAGTTAGCCTGTTTGTCATTATATACAAGAAATTAGTCGATGATTTCGATACTTTTGCTCTCAAAAAGGATGTCCTCGCTCTTGATTTTTTCCACAACACCAGTCAACTTTTTCGCTCGAGTAATGGAAACCGTATTATATTGTGATTCAACAGCGTTAATTTTTGTTCCTAATTTATCCAACTCAGAGCTGAAGCTTTCGTATTCCTTTGCAAAAGTATTAATTAACTTAATAATAGCGTGCAAATTTTGCTGATATGAGAAATTTTTATATGATTGAAACACCATTCTCAGGATTGCCGTGAAGCTGAATGGACCAGCTAAGATCACTTTCTTCTTCATTGCATCGTTCCATACTTCATGCAAATGCTCATAAATAAAACTAAATATCATTTCGTTTGGAACGAAAAGTATCACGAAATCAACTGTATCTTCTTCAGGATTGATATAATCCCTGGTTGTAACTTGCTTAATTTTTTGCTTTACATCAGAGGTGAAATCCCTCAAATATCTTTCTTTTTCTTGCTTGGCTTCGACTTCTTGATATTTGATTAGCGACTGCAAAGGAAATTTCGCATCGATATTTATCTTCGTTTTATCGGGTAAATACATTGTAAAGTCCGGCCTAGTCGATACGGTTTCCTGAGCGATATTGACCGAATAATGCTGGCCCTTTACAAATCCCACAGATCGCAGAAGGTTTTCTGCAACTTCCTCACCGTACTTACCCCGCAACTGATTGTTGGATAAAATATTTTTGAGATGATCCGCTGATTCTTTCAATCCCCCTGTAATATTTTTATGTTCCTCAATTACTGTTTTCAGCGTGGTTAGCTCTTTTAATGTACTTACTTTTGTCTCTTCTGACTTTGTCTGGTTATTTTCGAGATCATGAGATATTTTTTCAACCAACTCTTTTATTGCATCCTTTTTATCATCCAGAAACTGTTTTCCAGACTCCATTTTTTCGGAAATAATTTCTTTTTCCAATTTGAATTCCGCACTCATCCTCTCTCTTTCATCAGACAAATCATTTTTATTTTTTTCCGCATTTTCTTCCACAAGTTGCTTCATCCACTTGCTAAACATTTTTTTCAAAGAAAAAACAAACCCCGCAATTGCAAAGAGTATAGCTACAAGCACTATTATAAGAAAAGAGGTTGACGACATTATTTTCTGAAATATTTTCTCACCTATATTACTTGACTCTCCGGTTTGAAATTTCCTTCAAGTTTGAAACTTTGCAGATGATTTCTTCGTGCGGGCCCTCCAAAAAGTCCATGATGAACTTGTCCAGCATATCCGTGCGGTACTTGAACTCTTCCGAGCCCATAATCGAATAGTTGATCTCTTTTCCGACTTCCGCTTCCATATCTTCGAGAAGATGTTTGAGTTTGGCACGGCTCATCTCATCTCCGACGATCAGAAGATCCGCCTGGCCCTTGGGATAGTTGAGGAATACACCTGAAGTGAGAGCCAGTTTCACTTTTCCAAGCCCTTTTATCCGGCTCAAGCTCCGGCATTCCGGCATCGTGTTTGATTTCACAACCAGATTTTTGATCTCCGGATAGAAAATGAAATCCGTGTTAGTCTGGAAAAATTTCTTTCCTTTACGGGTTCGGACGAATATCATTTTCATTTTTTCGAAGCGATTCAGTTCTTTTATGACTTGAGAGGAGCTCATTTTGTTTTTTTGCACCACTTCTTGCGCTGAATATTCGCGCTTGTCATTCAACATGAAGAATTTCAGCAGGCGCGAGCGCACCTTCGAGTCGAAAAGCTGGGAAAATAGTTCGGACATATGAAAAATATTAGCTTATTAGTCTGCCGACAGTATAAAACAAAAAGCGAAAAAAGTCCACTTTTGTGCATCTCGACGTTTTGCACCGTTTCTTGAAAAATTTGTAATTTTTCCCGCTATTCCCTATAATAACCTCAAGAAATATATGCCTTCTCAATCCAAAAAAAGGAAAAACAACTATCCGAAAGGGCTCTTTCGGGATATATTCTTCTCCGCCACGCGCGATCTTGCTCCGTTTGGAATGGTTTTTGTGTATGAGCCGGAAAATTTCGAGCAGCAAAAATTGGGAACACTCTTCGGAATCATCAAAATTTCCGACACTTCGGAGGAATCATCTTTTGTCGCCAATTTTCTCGCATCCGTCCTCAAAAAAGAATATTTTTCAAAAACTGACCGACCGGCAGATATTGCCTTTGAAGTTGCTCTCAAAAAGGCCAATCTGGCTCTCGGCGAACTTGCCCGCCAGGGATCAGTGAAGTGGTCCGGAAAAATCAGCTTTGTAGCCGGTGCGCTTGAAAAAAACAATCTTCATTTTTCAAAACTCGGAGCAACTGCCTCATTGCTTCTTCGTGGCGGCATGATCGCTGACATCGGGGAGGGAATGGGGATTGAAACAGGAAAGGCTGAAGCGCATCCGCTCAAAACTTTTTCAGACATCTCAAGCGGAAAAATAGAATTTGGCGATTGTCTTATTTTTGCCACAAATGATCTTTTGGATATTTTTTCCCTTGAAGAAATTCGCCAAAATGCAACATTTTTCCCACGAGATGAGTTTCCCGAAGTGCTTTCCGCTTCTCTCATGGCCAACTCTGAACTTTCCGGGGCTATTGTAGTGAATATGGTTTCGGAAGAAGAAGCACTCCGGACAATCGCAAAACAATCGGACAAAATCGAATATTCCCCCGTTTCCAAGGAGTCAAAGCCAAAAGATATTCTTCCCAAAGAAGAAACTGCACCCAAAAGCATTCCGATCGCTGTTCCCGCTCTTTCGGAAGCCGAAAAGAAAAAGCATCTCTACATGTCCGAAACGGAAGAAATTCCCCAACAGTCTTTTGCAAAAAACTTAGCTTCGCGGGCGAAAAAAATATTTATCTCTCTTCAAAAGCGATCGGCGGCTTGGGGCAGCAAGGCAATTCGTTTTTCAAAAAATACGTTTTCATCTTTGAAAAAAATGAATTTGAAAAAAGAGGCGCCGACTGCGAAACCGATTGAATCAAAAACAGCCCGAAACTTTGGACATATCGATTGGAGAAAAATGAACCCCAAAATTTGGATCGGAATGGGAGCGGTTGTCCTTGTTGTCGCCATTTTCTTCGTTTTCAAAAACAAAGATGCTCCCGCTCCACCTGTGGCAACTCCGCCGCAAAATATTCCTGCTGTTCCTGCCTCACCGGATGACGTTCAAGTGAAAAACGTGGAAAGCATTTCGAATGTCGCCTCTTTGCCCTCAGACAGCCGTGATTTGCTTCTTATGAGCGATTCTCTCTTCACCTTGAATGCTGACAAATCTATTTTGAAAATCAATCCTGCAAACGGTGAAAACGAAAATGTCGACAGCAGCGTCTCCAGTGGAAAATTCACCCTGGCGACTGCTATGCCGGACCTGGATACGATCTTCATTTTGACGGAAGACAAAAAAATGGTCTCTTTCACTCCAAACAACAAAAAGTTTCAAGAAAACAATATTGTTTTTCCGGAAAATATCCAAATCGCCGACATGAAAGCCTATTTGACATATATATATCTTCTCGACCCAGCTGCCAATCAAATCTATCGCTATCCGCGCGCCGAGGGCGGTTTTGGAGAAAAACAGGATTGGCTCAAAAGTGGACAGGATCTGAAAAGTATGGATAAAATTGCAATCAATGAGGATATTTTCGCAGCGAATAATTTGAATATAATCCCTCTTCTTCAAGGAAAAACTGACGAAAATATTGATATTCAAAAAACTAAAGTGCCCCTGCGCATAGATGCAATCTTCACCGCCCCGGGATTGGATGATTTCTATGCTTTGGACAATACCAATCATCGAATCGTTCAATATGCAAAAGACGGAAAAATCGCCGCTCAATTTTGGAACGTTTCCATTGTAGGAATCGAAGATTTCGCGGTTGATGAAAAAAACAAAGTCATCTATCTTAAAAAAAATGATTCTCTTTTGAAGTTTCCAATGGAATAGCCGTGTTGGAAAACTATACAAAAAAAACGGGGAATGTCCCGTCTTTTTTGGTCTATCTTTTGAAAGTTATTTCAAGTTCACGGTCGCACCGGCTTCTTCAAGCTTTTTCTTGATCTCTTCCGCTTCAGCTTTCGGAGCTTTTTCTTTGATCACTTTCGGAGCAGCGTCAACCAAGTCTTTGGCGTCTTTGAGGCCTTGTCCGGTGATTTCGCGGACCACTTTGATCACGTTGATCTTGGCATCGCCGGATGAAACCAGTTCGATGTCAAACTCGCTTTTCTCTTCAGCCGCTTCTCCGGCGTCTCCTCCGGCTGCCGGTCCGGCTGCCATCATCATCGGAGCTGCCGCGCTCACGCCGAATTTCTCTTCCAGCACCTTCACAAGTTCGGAAAGTTCGAGAACCGACATCTTTTCGATCTCGCTCACAAGTGCCTTGAACTTTTCCGGCACTTCAACCGCTTTTTTGTCATCGGCAACCACTTCCTCTTTTTTTGCTTCTTCAGTCATAAAATTATGATTTATTATTTATATAATTATGAAACAAACTACTTCGTGTCTGCGATTCCTTTCAAAACCGTCACCAGACCCCTCAAATTCCCCGCGAGCACGTTCACAAATCCGCTGACCGGTGAGTTGATCGAACCGACCAATTTCGCAAGAAGTTCTTCTCTCGACGGCAATGACGCAAGCGCCATCACTTCTTTCCCATTGATCACTTTGTTTTCGAGAACTCCCTGGAGCAGCTTGAAGTTCTTGTTCGTTTTCGCAAATTTAGCGAGTACCTTGGCAGCCGCCGTTTCGTCTCCTTTTCCAATCGCAATCCCGATTTGCCCTTCAAGACCCAGTACGCTCGCTTCAATTCCGGCATTTTTGAGCGCCAGATCGATCAATTTCTTCTTGGTGACTTTGTAGCTGGAATCGGATGTCCGCAATTCATCGCGAAGCTCTTTCATCTGGGAAACCGTAGTACCGGAAAAATCGGAAAAAATGATCACTTTCCCGTCCTTGATCTTTTCGGTTAAATCCGCAACAACTTTTTCTTTTTGAATTCTTGTAAGCATAATAAAAATCTGCCTTTCCGCAGATTTGAAAATAATAGCAAAAGCTATTTCTTCCTAACTGGGAATTATATGTCCCGGTTGAATAGTCGCCTACGGCAAATTCAACGGGATAAACCCAATTTCTGCGGAAAAATGAGTTATTTAATTTGACTTTATATAGTCTATAGAATAATGGAAAATATGTCAATAGTGAAAAAATATGCCCTGTCTTGCTTTTGTCCAAATGCAAGACAGGGCATCGCGCTTCTCATTGGCGGTTAAAGATCGTGAGGATTTCTTTCGCCTCAGCGCTGTCGCGAATCGCGAGAGAGCAAAGGCTCACCGAATCAGCACCAATATCGAAATATCGATAAACATCACCCACGCAACGTACTCCGCACCCCATTATAAGCGGGATATTTACCCTCTTTCGCAATTCCCGGTTATACTCATAAGCTTTTTCGAAAGCCGGGTCACCAGACACCCCTCCTCCACCGACCGCCAAGAGCGGCGACACAGAATTCGGACATACTATGCCGTATGGAATTGTGTTTATTGCGTGTATCGCATTCACACCAGCCTTTACTTGCTCTTGACAAAATTCATACGAGTGAAGCAAGCTGACTTTGGCAACAAGGAACAGATCAGGATGAGCCTGCCTAACGGCTCTTGATGTTCTCGAACAGGAGATCATATTATCGATGATGCATTCTCCTGAATTCGGACAGGAATAATTGAGTTCAAGCGCCCGAAAATTCGAGAGCAGGATAGACCGGTAAACCCCTACAGCCCGAAGCGTATCCTCAATCGCTTTATCCGGGCCATCTGCAAAGGTGGGAAAGAAATTAGGAATAACCTGAAAACCTTTTTGGCGGGCATACCAGATCTGTTTGGCACAAGACTCCGTACCGTCATTGGTAAGACCGTAGGCATTGATCATTCCACAGATCGTTCCTGGTATCCGCTGGATATATTTCCACGTAAGCGGGTTATAAGAAATAAAATTTCCCCGCCTCTTGAGAATCGTCGCAGATTTTGAGAAGATAGTTGTTTTCGTTTCTCTCGCAACAGACAAAAGCCGCCTGTACGAAGGGAAAAGAAAGTACGGAAACATTCCACCTCCAGAATGGCCAAATGCAGTGGATATGACAACCCGCGACAGTTTTTTTTCTTCCCCGATTCTTATCATGAGCTCTCTCCTTTTTCGCTCATTTGGATTTTGTACGTCAATGGAATTTTTTTCAACGAGCCAAATTCTTCTTGCTCACTATATCGCGTCAATACATTATTTGTCAAAAATATATATTTTTTCAAGTAAAAAAGCGTCCTGCAAGCTTCATGCCCCCAACAAAGGATTTGAACCATTGTTACTCAAGAGGGATATTGCCTTTTTAGGACGCTGAAGGCTCTATTCCAGCAAATGTATAATTTTTGTAAAATTCCGATTGATTTTTCCTGTTTATTGGAATTTTCTTGCAAAAAGATTTTCTATGAATGTCGCAAAGTCCATGTTTTTCGATCATCTCGAAATGCATTTTCGTCCCGTATCCTTTGTGCTGCGCGAATCCATAGGCGGGATATTTTTCGTGAAAAACGAGCATCATCCGGTCGCGGGTCACTTTCGCAATAATGGACGCGGCCGAGATGGAAAAAACGAATTTGTCCCCTCCCACAATGCTTTCCTGAAAAATTGAAATGTTTGGAACCGGACTGCGCCCGTCAACCAGAATAATCTCCGGCTCACACTTGATCTTACTTTTCAGATCAGAAATTGCTTTTTTCATCGCCAAAAACGCCGCCTGAAGGATATTGATGCGATCAATTGTTTTTTCATCCGAAATCCCAACTCCCCACTCGAAATTTTGAACGATAAAATCGTACGCTTTTTCGCGCTGAAGCGCCGAAAGAGTTTTTGAATCGCGTATTATTTTGAATTCGGGCGCGTTTTGAATTTCTTCGATGATATCAGACCGCACAATCACAGCTCCCGCGACAACCGGCCCCGCCAAGGGACCCCTGCCCGCTTCATCAATTCCAGCCACGAATTTTCGCCCCTGACTCCAATGAAATTTTTCTTTTTCGCGATGTGGAAGAATCATAGCATAAGTATATATTATTTGTAATTTTTTGTCCTTCGCAAACGCTTTCAACTTTATTGCTAATCAGCTATAATAAGAAAAAACAACAAAACCTTTTTATAGGGGAGGTTATTTTTGATTATGCCGCAAAACAAAACAAAGAAAATTCCATTCACCCACCTTCACGTGCATTCACACTATTCCCTGCTCGACGGTCTCGCCAAGATCGATGAGCTTCTTGACCGCGCGAAAGAGTTGGGAATGGAATCGCTCGCCCTCACCGACCACGGAGTGCTCTATGGCGCCATTGAATTCTATCAAAAAGCCAAAGAGCGCGGCATCAAGCCCATCATCGGTTGTGAGATGTATCTTGCTCCCAATGGTCTTGCAAATAAGCGGGCAAAAATCGACGACACGCGCCATCATTTGATTTTGCTCGCCAAAAACGAAAAAGGATACAAAAATCTTTTGCAGTTGGTTTCCATTGCTCATCTTGAAGGATTCTATTATAAGCCGCGCATCGACAAGGACCTTTTGCGAAAGTACTCCGAGGGACTCATTGGCCTTTCCGCCTGTGTCGAGGGCGAAGTCCCATCGCTCGTTCTGTCCGGAAAAATCGATGAAGCCGAAAAATCGGCGCAAGAATACGAAGAAATTTTCGGCAAAGACCATTTTTTTCTTGAGATCCAACATCATCCCAAATTTGCCAACCAAAAAATCGCCAACGACGGAGTCATCGGAATTTCAAAGAGAACCGGCATCCCTCTGGTTGCGACGACGGACATGCACTATGTCCATCTCGAGGACGCGCCGATCCAGGATATTCTCCTCTGTGTCCAGACCAACCGCAAAGTGAGCGAGCAAAACCGCATGAATCTGATGGATTTTGAACTGTTCATGCGCAGTCCGGAAAGAATGGCCGAGGATTTTGCGGACGTGCCTGAAGCAATCGCGAATACGATGCGCGTTGCCGAAATGTGCAACCTCGAAATCGAGCTCGGAAACATCAAACTCCCCTTCTACGAAGTCCCGGAGGGATTCACACCGGAAACATATCTCAGAAAATTGTGCGACGAAGGGCTCGCGGAAAGATATGGCAAAGATATCACGCCGGAGCATCTGAACCGGATGGAATATGAACTTTCGGTCGTGGAAAAAACAGGATATGCTTCGTATTTCCTCATAGTCCAGGATTTTGTGAATTGGGCAAAAAATCAGGGTATCGTTGTCGGACCAGGACGCGGCAGCGCCGCCGGAAGCTTTGTGTCCTATCTGGTTGGTATCACGAATATCGACCCCATAAAATACGATTTGCTTTTTGAGCGTTTTTTGAACCCGGAGCGCGTTTCGATGCCTGATATCGATCTTGACTTCGCCGACGCTCGTCGCGACGAAGTTTTGGCTTATGTAAGGCAAAAATATGGGAGTGACCATGTTGCTCAAATCATCACTTTCGGAACCATGGCCGCCCGAGCTGCCATCCGTGATGCCGGACGAGCGCTTGGCTATCCATATGGTTTCTGCGACCAGACGGCCAAATTCATTCCGACGGGAATGTCAATCCGCGACTCAATCGCTGGTGTCCCCGAAGTCTCCAATTTGTACAAATCCGATCCGGCCAGAAAAAAACTGCTTGATAGCGCCTCGCGCCTTGAGGGCGTCTGCCGGCACGCTTCCATGCATGCCTGCGGGGTTGTCATCACCCCGGAGCCGGTTGTGAACTATAGTCCCCTGCAGTATCTTTCTGGTGATACGGAACACATGGTGACCCAGTATTCTTCTTCAACCAAATCAAGCTATATCGAAAAAATCGGCCTGCTCAAAATGGACTTTTTGGGACTCAAGAACCTCACCATCATCCAGCACGCCTTGAAGATCATCGAAAAAACGAAGGGTGTGTCGATCAATATCGACGATATTCCCCTTGACGACGAAAAAACATATGAAATTCTGCAAAAAGCGCTTACCACCGGTGTCTTTCAGCTTGAATCCGGCGGGATGAAAAGATATTTGAAACAACTCAAACCCACAACATTCGAAGACGTGATTGCTATGGTCGCGCTCTATCGCCCGGGTCCGATGGACTGGATTCCCGATTTCATTGCGAGAAAACACGGGCGAAAAAAGATCATCTATGTCCATCCGAAACTCGAACCGGTTCTCAAGAACACCTACGGTGTGGCCGTATACCAGGAGCAAATCATGCAAATTTCGCAAGCACTCGCGGGCTTTTCTCTTTCAGAAGCGGATATTTTGCGAAAAGCCGTCGGCAAAAAGATTCCAGAACTAGTCCAGAAGGAAAAATCAAAATTTATTGATGGCTGCGTGAAAAACGGCATCGATAAAAAGATCGCCGAAAAAGTTTTTGCGTTCATTGAACCGTTCGCGGGATATGGATTCAATCGCTCTCACGCCGCTTGCTACGCGCTGATCGGATATCAGACCGCCTATCTGAAAGCTCACTACCCCACCGAGTTTATGGCCGCCCTTCTCACTTCAGACCAAAACGACATCGACCGGATCGCAATCGAAATCGAGGAATGCCGCGTCATGGAAATCGAAGTTCTGCCACCCGATGTCAACGAAAGTTTTGTCACCTTTGCTGCGATCGTTGAAAAAGGAAGTAAACCCTCCTCCGCGGAAGCTAAGGCGAACAAGCAAGAAAAAATTCGTTTTGGACTTGGCGCGATCAAGAACGTCGGAAAAAATGTCGCGAGCGAAATCGTTGAAGAGCGCAAACGAAACGGAAAATATAGCAGTCTCACCAATTTTGTCGAACGCATCCAGACGAAGGATCTCAACAAAAAATCACTCGAGAGCCTCGCTAAATGCGGTGCCCTTGACGCGTTCGGTGAACGCGGTCAATTGCTTGAAAATACAGAAAAAATATTGAATTATTCGAAAGACTTTCAAAAGAACCAGTCTTCCAATCAAGTGAGCCTTTTCGGCGGAACGGGAATCGACATCAAAATGCCCGAGATCAGTCTCGATCCAGCCGAACCCGCCCCGAAGATGACTAAGCTTGGTTGGGAAAAAGAACTGCTCGGCCTCTATGTCAGCGAGCATCCGCTTTCGGAATTTCTCGATTTTTTTCGCCAATGCTCGACGCCAATCTCGGAAATTGATGCAAGTCTCGTGAATAGTACCGTGACCATCGGCGGCATCATCGACAAAGTGAAGAAAATATTTTTGAAATCGCAAAAATCAATGGCGTTTGTCCAGCTTGAAGACGCCGGCGGACAAAAAATGGAAGCGATTGTTTTCCCAAAAACGCTAGAAAAATACGAAACTCTTTGGGAAGAAGGCAATATTGTCCTCGTCACGGGAAAAATTTCCGACAAAGACGGAACGCTGAAGGTTCTCGCCGATGAAGCCCGACGCGTCAATCAAGATGAAATTGATCGATATGACGTCCTCGCCGAACAACGAAAAAATGAAGAAGTTCAACGGCAGAACGAGAGAAAACTATTCATAACCCTGCCTCCCAATGCATCTTCTGAGCTCCTGCGCCAGATCTCAGGCGTTTTGAGCACCGCCCCCGCCGGAGATTGCAAAGTCTTCCTCGAACTCACCCAAGGCCGGCTGGAAACGCCGTATCGGATCGGCTATGATCAAAATATTGTAAGCAAACTGGAAGGAGTGATGGATGGGATAAAAATAAAAATATTTTGAAAACGAAATAACGTAACATAAAATCCCTTTTAAAAGGGATTTTATGTTTATTTTTTCCAATGTAGTCGGCACTGATCTACTCTTGCCTTGCGGCTACCATCGACGCTGGAGTGCTTAACTGCTGTGTTCGAGATGGGAACAGGTGTACCTACTCCGCTAGAAGCACCGACTACGCTGGAAAAAATTGGTTATTGTGTTTTCAAAACGCCTTGATGACCGGCGCGGAGAATATGAAAAATATGATCGACAAAACCGCGGCCGCCAAAATGGCAGACGCAAACAGAAAACTTGATTTGTAGGTTTTCAGCTTTTTCATAGCATTTCTTTTCTTAGAAATTGCTAATTGCTGGCTTTACCCCGTTGAATTCTGGCAAAGCCAGACCTCGCAAAGCGAGGATTCAACTGGGGTTTTTGCGATAAAGGGTAAATAAACTTATTAGTACTCCTCGGCTGAACACATTGCTGTGCGTACACCTGGAGCCTATCAACCTGGTCTTCTTCCAGGAAGTTATGTTGCCTAATCTTGAGGTGGGCTTCCCGCTTATATGCTTTCAGCGGTTATCCCTTCCGAACTTAGCTACCGAGCAATGCCCTTGGCAGGAACAACTCGTACACCAGAGGTTCGTTCTTTCCGGTCCTCTCGTACTAGGAAAGACTCCTCTCAAGCAACGGCGCCTACAGCAGATAGAGACCAACCTGTCTCACGACGGTTTGAACCCAGCTCGCGTACCGCTTTAATTGGCGAACAGCCAAACCCTTGGGACCTTCTCCAGCCCCAGGATGCGATGAGCCGACATCGAGGTGCCAAACCCCT
>Ga0265297_10001820_pt1 | contig 46923 bp, 76 predicted proteins | sample Munlanlwell13791_FD_192502 | JGI IMG/M metagenome (GOLD analysis project Ga0265297, IMG submission 192502) | Leachate microbial communities from a municipal landfill in Southern Ontario, Canada - Leachate well 137-91 | ecosystem: Engineered > Solid waste > Landfill > Unclassified | place...
TCCTGTCCATTGATAGCTACGATACCGTTAGTTGCCAGAGCAGGCTGAGTAGCAGGCACTTCAATCTCAACAGCAGAGCTATTTGTTCTCGCTGTACCTGAGTGAACGAACCGGGCAAGGAATCCTTCTGCAGCGGTGATAGGAGTCGATGAATCTGTCACGACTATGCCGGATGCACCGGCGTGAGCATAGGCAGTGTCATTTTGTACCAGTAATTGTCCCTTATTGTCTGCCAGGTTCATATTATTGGTAGAGGCATCAAGAACAACAAGCGGAACGGTACTGGCTGCATAGCCAATCATATTCAGACCATTGGTGGTAGCACCGCCCGGACTGATTTGCAGACAATCACCAGTGCCTGTATTCGAGATGGTCATAGCATCTGCATTACCTGTGACTCCTACACCGGCAACCTGAAAGATGGCTGCCCCGGCAGCATCCTGCCCGTTTATTTTCGTTATGCCGTTGACAGCAAGTGCGGGCTGGGTCGCGGGGACTTCGATTTCCACGGCAGTGGCATTTGTCTGTGCAACGCCTGAATGGACAAAGCGGGCCATAAAACCCTCTGCTGCGGTAATAGGCGTGCTGGAATCTTTAATGACCAAAGCTGATGCTCCGGCGTGAATAAACGGGTCATCAGTCTGGATTAGAAGCTGTCCGACATTATCAGCACCATCCCAGTTGTTGGTCGAGCCGTCAAGTGTAACAAGAGCAGTAGTACCGCTTGCCGCGGAGATAATGTTAATACCGCCGCCGGACACTGCGCCAGGTGAAATCTGTAAGGCGTCACCTGTTCCGGCAACCGATATAGTCATAGCATCGTTGTTATTAGTTGTCTCGCCGTGAACGACGGCAAGGGCTGAGTTATTTACAGCGGCGCCGGTAGTCAGCGTAATAGCATCACCATCTACGGTAATTGCTGAGCCAGCATCGTATGAAGCGTCAAGTGAGTTACCTGATGCCGTGGCCAAAGCCACAAAAGCAGCCCCTGTATATACTTTTACTGTGTTGGTAGCGCTGTCGTAATACAACATCCCCGTTGCGCCTGTCGGTTCAGTAGTGGGTGTCAACTGTACATACAAACCGCTTCCGAGAGCAGTTTCAAGTTCCTGCGCCCAGTTCCATATAAACGGCACGGCCTGTGTTTTCTTGCCGTAGGCGGCGGGTTTGTCCAGTGTGGTATAGGTCATAGTCGCCTGAGTTACGCTTGCCATAAGGACGAGCATAATCAGGAGTGTTAAATACTTTTGAATTCTCATTTGCGTCTTTCCTTTCAAAAAGTTCTAAAAGGGGCTAAGCCCAGAGAACAAAACGGTCTGCTGGGCCGCCCCAAAATATCTTCAATTTCTGTTAATCCGTAAATCAAGCCACCACTTTTTGTAGCGACTCGTTTTCGCTTATCGGCTCGCTGCTTAACTCGATGTCAACGATAATGTCGCCGACAACAGACGTACTGACGGCCTTTACCCAGCCGCCGATGAACTTCTGCAAAACATCCATCCGGCAGGGAACGGCGAACTTGGCTCCCGTCACTATCTTGGACGGCAGCAGGGAGATAGCTCCGCAAATCTCGTAAAGCGAGGTCAGTGCGGCAGCAGCGGCAGTCCTGATTTGAAACTCTACGCCTTCTGTCCCGACAATGGTTGCCTGGGCAGGTGCGGATATAATAATCACATTCGCAAAGCAGCCAAGCTGGCCGTCGGTCAAAAGAGCGTTGGCAGCGGAGTCAACTTCCATATCTTTTACATTGTCAGTAACCGCCCCCGTGCTGTCTAAGCCAGAGTAGGTCTGGCTGTTGCTCAATACTAATACTTCGTCTCTCATGTTTATTTTCCTTTCATTTGTTTGTTTTTATTTCAATCTGACTACTTAACTAAACTGCACCAGCTTTGGTTACGTCACGACAGCCTGGGTATTGGTGATGATTTTGTCATCCAGCTCACGAATCGGTATACCCTGATAGTCCTTCACGGGACGGCCAAACACTTCCGTAGTGGGCCAGTAGACGTTGTTCTTGCTGCGGGAGTAGTTGTTGAACAGCGCGCCCATAGTGCGATTCATATAGATGCGCGTTCTGGACAGGTCTAAGTCCAGGCGGGACACAAGGAGAGCGAGTTTGTCAAAGAAGTCATCGTCAACTGAATTTGCACCGCCCGGTGTCGGATTGATGTTCACCATTGCACCGATTTTGAGATTGTTGCCGACTGCAAGACCGAACCACGCCTTGAAGATTGCGACGTAGGCGTAGTAGCGTGCGGTCACGTCGTCAGCGTCGTTGACCGGCTCACGGCCTATATCACGAACAATTACGCCGTTTGTGGCCCCTGGAATCTGACCTCCTGATGGGTAAATGCCGTATGCACCGTCTTCGGGATTGAGTTCAACAATGAGAAGTCTGGTTGTAGCCGAACCACCGCCTGTGTAACCAGCGCTTATCACATTATTGAGGCTGTTGCCGCTAATGGTGTTCACTCTGGGAAGCAGGCCATTGATGTGTTCGCCGCCGCTGGTTGATGCACCGTTGAAGAAATTGTTGACGACATCTTTACCGAGGGCACGGGTGTGCGACTCATCCTCCATACGCAGCTTTTCGACTTTGCCCGACTGTGACAGGGTGTCTACGCGGTCGCAGTCGATTTGACGACGCTGCTCCATCAGCACAACGTCCTCCCAGACTGCCTGGGTCTTAGTGACTGTCGGCTTTACGCCTTTGTCGAAGCCGCGGATTGTGCTGGCGGGAATGGACGCTGTGCGGACGACTTTTTCTTTCAGCCCGTGGCTGGCTTCTTTGAAAGGCCAGTCGGCAAAAAAGTCGTTTACGCCAAAGTAATTCATCACCTGAATTACCTTTGACATATTTTTGCCGTCAATGGTTTCGGCAAACCTGTCTAACAGGGTATAACCTGAATTTGGATACGCTGTGGTCATTTGAACAACTCCTAACAAGATAGTTAAAATTGTCTTATCGGGAGTCGTCTGTTACACAACAGGTTCCCTGACGCTTAACGGTTGTCTGAACCGCTCTGCACTTTACAGAGTAAGCACCAGTTTCTCATTGCTGAGAGTCGCTGAACTATTTTACAACCGAGTCACTCTTGTGAGTTTCGGTATTATTAACTTTTTCACATCTACGCCGGTTTGTATGAGGGTGATGTAGCGGGGTCAAAGACACCTGCCGGTTTCTCACCGCCTGTCGCACTTGTACCGCCTATCGTGCCTTTTTCCAGCACTAAGGGGGCTATCTCAGCCAGTAACTCGCGGATAGCAGGCTGATTGCGAAGACCGAATGTGTCCAAAATTTTGACGACATCCGCACCGGCTTTGAATTTGCTCAGAGCGTCGTCACCTGCTTTGACGAACTCACCGTACTTACCCTGATATTTGTCCTTCAGGGCCTGCTCCTCAGCAGCCATCAGGGCCAGTCCTTTATCTTCTATCGCTTTAGTCTGAGCGGCAAGACCGGCAACTACCTTTGTCCATACACCGGACAGGGCTTTAGCAGGCAAACCGACTTCCAAAGCGGCCTTGCGGACTTCATTGGCTATTGTGGTGAAACCTTCTTTGTCCTCTTCAGGCACGGGCAGTTCATAGCCCTCTGGTTTGTCGGGTACGCCAACTGCCTTGCGATATGCCGCTACATCTTCGGGTGAGGCTTTTTCATCTGGAATCCTCACCATACCTTTGTACTTCTCAGCGTATTTAGCCTCGTTCTGGGTGGCTTTACGCTGGGCGGTTGCAGCCATCTTGGCCAGTGAGCCAATGTCTTTGATGTTATCAAACATCTTGGTCGGCTCCTGCTTGGTGGCAGGGTCGTTAAAGTAATCATCCCCCAACAGGGTGGGCAACTGTGTTCTGAAATCCTCTGTCAATACGCCTGTGTCGTCTGTGAAACTCATTTTGTTCTCCTTCTGTTTTTATATGACCATATCTTTTTAATATACCCCCACAAGCCGGGCATATCAACCGTGTTGTCAGTATTTCTGTATATCACACTCAGCAAGTCCTTCGCAAAGTTGTTCAGAGCTACATCAGCGGGTGTCTCAGCAGGCTGCATAAACTTCAGCATATCCAGAATCTCGGTCAGCACTATCTGACCCTCTGGAGTCAGGAATAACAGACGAAAGCGCGACACGGTCGTACTTCTCTGCTGCGGGTCGGCCAGCCATTTTTGAAATATGTCATCCATATATTATTACCGCGCTCGTTAATACCGCACATAACCAGTAGTTATGTCTTTTACAGCCACAATATCCATTTTTCCATTTTCATTCAGCGGTTCTTTCTTACAGACTAAAAAAGAACCATCAGAAAACCTAAACGTCCGATAATTACCTTCATCTTCTACTACCATAGTCTTAGCCTTTAGCCCTTTTTCTGGCTGCCTTGCGCTTGCTCGTATACATACCTTCGCATTTGCCTACAGCGGCCTTCTGGTCAAGACCTTCCTTCATACAAACAGGAACACATCTTGCCACATAATCGCTGCGGCTTTCACCTGGTTTAACACTCGGCATATTATCCCCCTGCTCTTGCCTGTGCAGCCTGCTTTCTACGCTTACGCTCTTCCCACATACGGCTGAACCAGTTGCTGCCTTTTGCGCGGGTTGCGGCAGGACTGGTCTTACCGCTCTCTGCTCCTCTGGCAATACCGGCATAGCCGCGACGTTCTTCCTGCGCTGTTATGGCCCGCTCTTCAGGGGTCATATCAGCCCATTTTTTCTTTACAATGCCCATCTGTTACCTCATATTGAGTTTCTTCTCGATTGCGAGCAAACGCTGTTCGTGATTGTTCACTGTACCCTCGCCACAGGGCACTTCAGCAGGTGCGGCCTCTTTTGGCTTCTGCTCCTGTGTCTGCACTTTTCTCTGCGGCGGCTCATTCTCACTGGGCAAGCCGCCTGCAGGTTTGCGAAGAGGCTTGTCCTGCGCTTTCAAACCGCCGATACCGTTGTGTATGTTCTCGTTCATAATCAAACCTTTCTCAATTCAAATACTGACCGTGATATTTTCGGACAAACCTGTAATGATGAATTGACATACCGCATATTCTGCTTAACTGCTCAAGCACATACATCGGCATATAAACCCACCACTGCCACGTAGCATATTCTGTTAGATTTGTCCACTGCATATTGGACTATCTCAACCCGGCTTTCTTTTCCAGCAACCATATTCTTTTTTCGTGGTCGTTCACAGTGGCCTCGCCATTGGTCACGTTAGGCGGAGTTTCTACCACTGTCTTGGTCTCTGTCTTTTCCTGTTTTACTTCTGTCTTTGCCATTTGTTATGTCCTTTCTAAAAAGTTAAGCTGCCTTCATCATTTTGCTCAAGACCGAATCGGCCTCAATTTTACGGCCCAAATTTGGTATGGCCTTGCTGCTCTTGGCCATTAGCTCGGCGCTCATAGCCGCTTCTTCACGCTGCGCCTGTATCGCCCTGAGTTCCTGAACCTCACCTTCATCCAGTATAATTTCTTCCGGCGCATTACCCGCACGCAGTATCTTACGCATCAGTGAGTCACCTTCTACCACGGCCATAGCCTGCGGCACAACACTGGCTGCGGCCTGTATGTTGCTGATAGCTGATAAGAGATTACCGGTTTCGTAATACTGCTGGAGTAATTGGAACAGCGGCCCTACATATTGAATCTCTGTGCGACCGTCCTGTGCATCTAATACCTCCTGCGGCGGGGCGGGCGCTCTGCCCTGTTCGGCCTCTATCTGGTAGATTCGCTCGAACTCAGTATCAGTATTATTGCTGAGTGTGCCTAAGAACGGGGCCATCAATACAGTCTGCTCGGCCTGAACACCTCTGACCATATCGCGGTTCTTATATTCCTTACCCATAGCGTTCATACGCTGCATCGCTTCAAACAGAGGGACGCCAAACCTGTTTTCCACAAGCTGTGTCCATTTTTGATAGTGTTCAGCCCCGAATGGATAACCACTGGAGTCTAACAAGCGGGTCACGAGGTCGCCCATCTTGAGACCGGCGGTGTCCGAGCGGCCCATAAAGTTGACAGCGCCCGCACCCATATCCAGCTTGTTCTTCAGGGCAGAGGAAATCAGCATAGGAGGTCGGGCGGCTGTCTGCGATGCTATCAGCAAATCACGGCTCATAAAGTTACAGGTCAGTATATCCACGAGCATCTGCGACACAATACCCCTGCCGTACAACTCGTGTGAGGGTCTGTTGAGACTCCACGGTATCGGGTTGAGGGTAGCTGTGCCTGTCTGTAGTATTATCTTTTTGGCAGCTACATTAAGATAGTAGTGCTGCCATTTCATATTGCGGACGCCGACTTTACCAGCCGTGTAATCAGTATTTTTGTATATGGCGTGGATGATTACGGCTTTCTGGTTGGGCGATTTTTCGAGTGCAGTCTGCTGTACCTCACTCAGAGAGTCACGGCCAAACTCGCCTTCTATTTCTCTCAGGGTCTTGCTGAACTTGTGATGTATGCCCGTTGGACGGCCCCACCAGTCAAGACGATGCCACATTTCACGGGGGTGCGGAACCATACAGATTAGTTTTCCAGTCTCAGCATCGTTATCTATATAGGTATAGGCGTCCCCTATGCAGGCGGCATCGCGGAGAGCAACGCCTTTCTGGTCGTAGTAGTTGCAGCGGGCCAGTGTATAGCGAAGATGCTCGTCCGTATCCTGAAGCCACTGGCGTATCTGTTTGGACTCATTCATTTTCTTCTTAGCCATACGCTGTCTGAACCAGGAGTCATTAGCGGGCATATAATAGCCTAAAATTCCATTTCCCCATATATCAAGGCTCCTTATAGCGGTGGAGTCGTAGATACGTCTGCTTTTGGTATTGGGCTGACCCTCTGTAGCGGTATCATCATAGGCATTGTGATAGTCCATCTGGTCGCTTCTGGCGGGGTAGGCCAGAGCGGTGTTCAACTGCTTGAGCGGCTCATAATCGCGGCGGGCCTGCTCCATACGGTCTTGCTCGTCCTGGATATTTTTAGGAGTTACGTCCATCTATGTGCCATTCCCCGCTACTATTTTTGCTCTTTCCTCATTGGTATTAGTATCAATAATCAGAAGGGGATAACTTGCTTCTTGTGGTTGTACTGGCTGCTTTGAAATCCACCATAAAAGGCAAATCGCATCCTGTTTTGTTTCTGCTTCCACTCGTAAATAGCCGTCTCTTTGAACTGTTACTCTCATTTATGTACCCACTCCCAGTGTTTGCTTTGACAGATTAGGTGCGGCCAGTGTCTGTGACAGCATCGTGGCCCTGCGCTTTTTGGCAAACTGCGCAATTAACGCCTCCCTGGTTACATCACCCTGCATTATTTTCTCCGGCTGTACCGGCTGCTGTACTTTAGGCATCTTGGGACTACCGAATATAGAGCTTAAAGTATTACCCATATTTCACCTTTTATAATCTTGCCAAACTCAGTGGATTATAGTCATACCGCTTCTGTCTCTGTACTGCAACAGGAAAATTCGACTCCATACTGCCTAATATCTCACCGTCGAACTCCGAGTAGCGATATACGACCGCTAAATATGAGAAAGCGTCACCGACGTGGCGACCCCAGCTTTTGACGGCATCCTCAAAATATACTGGTTTATCAGGCGTAGAGAGACCTTCGTTTCGTCTCTTTCTCCAGTCTTTCAGTCCTTCGACGCCTTCTGCGGCTTTTTTAGAGAACCAGCACTTAGGCATTATACCGCGAGCGGCCTCGATTCTGTCCTCCACGCTGCATCGGTCTATGATTTCAAAATTGAGGCCCAGCAGCCGTGCTACATCCATTGTGTATGTGCCTGTCTGGAAGGACCTGGCATTACTACCGGCTATGTCAGGCGGGGCATAGTGTTTACCGTAGATATACTTCTTGTCTTCAAGCACTTTAGCATACGCGGGCAGGCCCTGACCCACACAGTCGTAGTAGAAGTCTATCAGGTGTATCTGCTCTTTCACAAACTGTACAAACCATATAGCAGTATAGACATCTCCAATGTCCCACACAGTATGGACTTTTACAGCAGGCTCCCAGACAATATCGCCTATCCTGTCGGCAGCTTCAGCCAGCCATTTACCAAGATACGTTCCACCGCTGTACTCAGGCTTTCTACCCAGTACACGGATAGCATATTCATTACTCTCTATACCGTATTTGACCCGCTCCATCTCTTCAAATTCCCTGCCGCTCAAACCCTTGATGACCATCTTGCCGGTCTTGAAGTTGGGCGTGTCCTTAACACTGATATTGATACAATTCCAAGTGGGGTCGTTCTCACAATCGGCAAATGCACCTTGCGATGAAGTAGGATTACCAATAGCCAGTACCTTACAATCAGGGTCTAACAGCAGTGACTCAAAAGCCTTCCATATCTGGGGCATCACACCGGCGGCCTCGTCTATTATAATCAAGACATACTTGTTATGTGACCCCTGCGCCCGTGTGGCCTCACCTGTTACCGTATCCGGCTTGGTGGCGAAACCATAGGCAAACCATTTTCTCCTGGGGTCGATGTCATACTGCATCGTGGTCATATTGCCGGGCCATTCCCATTTGGCATTACTTATGGCGGTGTGTATCTCTTTCCACAGAACCTTCTCTACCTGGTCATAACTTGGAGCAGTTGTAATCACAGTAGAGGGCTTGTGTGTCAACAAGAACCACAGGGCAAGCCGAGCCGCTGTGTACGACTTGCTGACTCCGTGGCCCGCGTACACACAGGTCTTCTGATACTTCTGGACACTATCGGCCATCTCCTGCATCTTGGGCCAGACGTTCTTCCTGTCCACATCCAGACAGTCACACATAAAGGCAACGGGGTCGGCAAAGTATTTCTCTTTATACCGCTCGGCGTGGTGCTTCTCCACCTTGTCTGACTTACGAGGCCTGCGGCTGTCCGCCATTGCGACCGTTGATACAGGGGCGAGAGAGGTAATCAGATTTACGTCCTTTTTACGCATATCTTACTTACACGGTTTGATAAAGCCCTGTACCTGCCTGTCACCGTTAAACACGAGCGTAATGTCAATCTCTTTGGTGTCCACGCCCATTATTCGCACCTGCCCTGTGACTACCGCCATCGGGGCATTGGTATAGACAAGCTCTAATCGGTACACGGGCATCTTATTGACATCGCCGAAAGACGACATCGGCACATAGTTACAATCAGGCGGGACAACAACCTGCAACTGGTCGGGCGACATATTACATTCCGCAGCCCGCTGTGCCGCCGTAATCAGCTCACCCGTATTTTTTGCCTTAATCCACGGCGGGAAGTTGAACGCCCCCATAGTTACACTATTACCGTCTCCCGGCAGCATCGGTATCTTACTGACAAAGGCGTATATCATTACAGAGCCGTTATTGCCATCGGGGTAATACACATCAGGCGGGCCGCCGCAACCGGCCATAACGGACACAGGCCATATTAGAAACAGCACCAATATAATATAAGTCAATCTATACATACTATATACACTACTTTCTAAAATGGAAAAAATTATGGATACCACCCTGTATGGGTCGATTTCTCGCCGCGAAATAAAAAATCGCATCGCCCGCAGAAATCATCCTTACTGCTCGGCTGGCAATAAGTTGCTGATATTGTTTGTCTGAATTGCGGATAATATGTATGTCGGTGGTGCTGCTCATCTTGTTGTCCCCCTGTACCGCCCGGCTGCGGCAGTGAGGGACATAGCTGCAAACGGCAGGTAGTGATGTGACGTTAATATCAGTTGTTGCAGGGGGTGACATTGCCCCGCCCTGATGGAGTTCGTCGATTGTGGGGCAAGCTGTAAAGCCGTTTTCAGGGGGTTTGCATCGTTTTCATCGAAAGAGGGCTTGTTTTCATACCAGTCGTTATCTGCGGGGTCGCCAGTTTCGCTGCGGCAATGCCAGCACTCTGTCCCTGCGTAACGGCAATCGTCTTTATCGGGACAATCAGGCATTTATCTGTCCTTTATTATAACATATCGAGAAGCTTGCGGGTTTGCTCTTCTGCGCTGGGAACTTCGTCGCGGACAATCAGCACGTCTTTACAGTGTTCACCCTGTACTTCGATGTTGCTGATATTATCCATTTGTTACTCCAGCATATCTAACAGCTTGCGTGTGGCGTCGGCTTTCTGGGCGTTGTCCTGGGCGTAAAATCCGGTGTGCTTGCTCAGCATATCGACCGCGCCGTTGCTTGCTGCGTACTGTCCCGCCTGTTTAGCTAATTGTGTGTTCTCAATTAGTTGTTTTCTAATCCATATGGCGTCGACCATTGCTTCGTCGTCAAGCTTGGCCTGCTTTGCTGCAATAATTGGCTTGAGGTGACTTTTTGCTACGTTTTCCGATGCCCTGTTCTTCGCTCCTTTGGGACTATAACCGGCTTTTACTGCTGCAGCAGTGGCATTTGGACTGCGAGGCAATTCACGAATAAATCGTCGCTGTTTGTTAGTCATTTAGCTTTTAACAATAGTTAGACAGTTAGGACACTGTTTACAATCTTTTGACGTACTGCACGCCACAAGTGTTGTACAACAGTTTGGGCAATTATCAGTATTGTTTGCTTTCTGCTTAACTAATCTGGGTCTTTTTTCGTTTGCCATTTGCTCACAAGATAGACAATAAGCCCCCTTGATGTCAAGTGTAATTTTTTGCACTTATTATAAGACGTTGGCGGATAAGGAGTTAAGCATACCGAATTTTATTTCTATATTTGATGCAGGATGTAGGTAGTGCGGACGTTACAGACAATACCGACGACGTTGGAGGCATATCTGACACACGCGATATGCAGGACACTGCGAATATGGGTATTTTTACATTTTTACATTATTTGCTTTGCATCGGGGGCGGATATAGTGTATAGTTTAGATAGAGAATAGGACAACGAAATTGAAAACTTAATAAGGGGGATTGATTATGATGACTCAAAAAGAGATAGAACGAAAGCTCATAGAGGTTGAGCTTGATGCAACAAGGGCAACAGGCAAAGGACAGGAGGAATTAGCAATCGTGGTTATGACCTTGCGATGGATATTAGGCAAGCCCATAATCAAAGAGCCGACAATCCACAACATCGACTTGACAATCAGATAGAGCATACGGCGGAGCGCAGAGCCGTTAATGTCTGCAAGCCGGTTAAGGGCTGGAAAAAACCGCAAAGCCCTTGCAATTATAATGAGGAGGAAAATAATGCGATACCTAATCTATGCAGCGATAGCTTGGCTCGGCTTAATGATTGTATTCGCTTGTAGCGGATGCAATGCAAAGCCATACGCTTCAATGTATGATACAGGCAAGGTTAATAAGCCCATAATCATAGTGGGCGCAGAATGGAGAATGTAATGGGAGACACAGGAACATTTATCGAGTGCTGCCGTAACTGCACACAGCGAGACATTGAGTTTGGCGAGTGTTATCACGGCAAGAGCGGCGATAATTGCCCGTCGTATTACAACCACAACAAGGCGCAACCGCTTAAACAACCACCAAAAGAATACAGGAGGGCAAAATGATTGCCCCAGACGCAGGACAATTCACAACAGGAGGCGTAACTATGTTTATAGTACTCACAAGCTTATTCTTCGGGATACTGATTTACTTCGGTATCAAAGTAAAGCAAAGTAAGCCGACAGTAAAGAATAGCTGGCGGTGTTTCTAACGCAGTAGTAATGAAAGGGGATAAAATGCCGGTAGGAGATACCACAAACGACAGAGTCACGGAATTAGAACAGGGATTACAAATGGCGATTGATTATCTTGAGGCGCAGCCGATGCTCACGCCTGACGAAGAATCCCTAATGGAGTGCCTACAAACAATACTGGACGATAAAGACATATAACAAAGCTCATTCTCTACTCCCCTTCACTTAGCCCTGGCAGCTTCTCACTGTCGGGGCGGGAATTATAAATTGTGTACTGTATATGAAAATGGAGGACAGAAAATGAAAGTGCATATAGGCCAGTGGGCAATTACGGATTCTAACAAAGTCATTACCGCTTGCGGCGTAACCTTAGATAAAGTGGCTGATTTTGTATATCCGCCAAAAAGGTTTATGGAGCATACAAACCCAAACGACCTTTGCAAGCGGTGTAAACAGATATATGAGAAAAAACCTTGGTAAAGCCTTTTAAGCTGGAGGACTGACAAAATGTCAAAGTTGAAACATATTGAGGTTGAAGGTTGCATTGTCAATATCAGGACAGGTTTGTTTGATAGCAAAGGCCGTAAAGTTACTTCGATAGAGATATTGCCCGACGACCATTTTGCAGGCGAAAGAATTTGGCGATTATCCGGTTACACTAATAATCGCGTCATACAGTTAAAGAAAACTTTATAAGGAGGGCCTTGCCCGGGCTTAAAGAACGGCTTGAAGCGCGTTTGCCTGCGCTAATGATTGAATTTAGAAAAGCTGTTGAAAGTTTAGGATTTGTATATTAGAGGAGTTAAATAATGTTAAAATTAAAATTATATGTCTGGACAGATTTTAACAGCGATTACACAAACGGCCTTGCTTTTGCAATAGCAAAGACAACGACACAGGCAAGGGCTATTGTCAAAAAAGCCAATGGGGGCAGAGAACCTTATCAGTGGGGCGATTTAACAATCCACCTGTTAACGGAAAAGGTTGGCTATTGTGTTTCAGGAGGGGGCTAATATGCCTGGACTGCAAGAAAAATGCTGTCGCTGTGAATTGTTTCATAAATCCTGTATGGGTGAAAACACAATACAGCCGGAAACAAACTTTGTATGCGGTGATTTTGTGACTCGCCGGGGACTGTGTACGGAGTGTAAGGGGCTGAAAGAAGTGTTCAAACCTGTTCAGCGTGTATGGACAACGTGCAAAAAATGTGAAGGCACGGGGAGAGCAAAGTGTACGGAATCTGAAACAAGAAAAGAACAGGTGCAGCGTAAGTATGGCAATACAAAGGGCATTAAAAACACTGGAAGGGCAAAATGAGCGATAAATATAAAATTATCCGTCTGCCTGTAGAGAAGTTTAACTACTATATCCGCAGAGGATGGATTAAATGGACAAAAGGCCCTAAAGACGGCTTTGGTTGCAGAACACACTGCGAATGGCTGGGCGTAACGTATACCTGGTCGTCTGAATTTCCCCGCGTAGGCGGACAGATTATTGTATTGAATCCAATTAAGGAGGCGAAATGACGCACGATGGTAACTGGAATTTATTATGGCTGTTTGTACTGGTTATGTCCGGTGTGTTCGCTGCTTTAACAGTGGCTGCGGCCAGTAAGGTGAAGAAGCCAAAAGAGGTGGTTATAATCAAAGAGGCAAAAGCTAATCCGCTGGCGTTTGTCATTAAGACGGTGATAGCGTCTCTTATAGCGATTGTGATTGCGGCTGTACTCAGAGAGGCAGGATTACTAAAATGAAGAAGGGTATCTGTATGCGTCTGCCGTGTGTTGAGTGCGGCGTGTGGTTTGACATTCCAGAGGACAAAAGGGATGACTTCAATATCTATCACGTTATGCACACTGACGGGCGGGGGACGGAGCTTACGCCGCGGCTGTTGTGCAAAGGGTGTACGGATAAACAATTAGCGAAAATGAATCAGCAAAAATGAGGCAGCCAAGATGAAAGTGAGGACAGTAAAATGGCAAAGGTAATCAGAGCAAGTATTAGTTGCGCGGGGCGTGGCAAAACAGAAGAAGAAGCATTGGACAATCTTACCTTCGAGTTGTTTGAACTGTGGCAGAATCTGGAATTTCACGGTAGCGAAGGCGTTGTGTATGACGAGGTGGAAGATGAGGATGCAGACAAATGACTAAGCGATTAGCATTCGGACAGACCGTAGTGCAGCCCTGTAAGAAGGCATTTGCCTTTAAGCGGCGGGAGATTGGCCAGTGGTGCTGTATGCTGACTTACAGTATGGAGTCGCCGGGGGCTAAGATGTGCCGGGCTGATTGCAGCTTGAGACGCGCCAGAAGCCCCATTAAACGCAATAACAGCCTCACCAGTGCGAAAACTATTGAAAACAGCCCCCCAGCAGGGGGTAAAACAGCTTTTAGCTTAAAAAACACAGAAGGATACGATGGCTAACAAACCAGATTACAAGAAGCTGAACAAAGAACTTGACCGCCTTATGCTCTGGGATGATGTACGGTTTTATGGCCGAATAGTGGTAGGTGCTGCTGTACTTCTGTTCGTATTAGCATCATTCTGCTTTATGTTATGGAGTATATACGATGGCTGACAAATACCTGAGATTATTGTTTCACCGCAAAAAAGACGAGGCCCTTGTACTATGGCTTTGCAGAGATAAATACGTCGATGAGAGCTTTGGCCACGCGGTAAGACGCCGGCTGACCGAGCTAATGAATAAAGACAAAAAGAAGACTGACAATACGACATAATCACTATAACCGATATGGCAAACGAACAATCAGACGGAAAATTGCAAGAATCTCTGAAAATGCTATTGCGTTTTTGAAACAGAACGCAGATAGTGATACTGTGCGACCAAGAACAAAACAAAATGAAACTCAATCTTTTATGATGGGCGGTGGCCGAGTGGCTTATGGCTCCTGTTGGCCGGTTAAAGCTGACAGGGATAGAGGAAACTCCGCAGGTTCGAATCCTGCTCGCCCATCACCGTTATTATCCTGCCGACCTCAGAGACGGTCGCACGTCATTCCCCAAGCTGATTCGGCAGGTTCTTTTATCTCTTCCATTATGCTGTCCTCCAGCATAATATCACCAGGGCAGGGCGTATCAGGCCCTGCCTGCAATAATCTTTTTTCACCCGCGGGGACGGACAGCTATCAAACCCGTGCTTCCTCCGTCCTCGCCCTCCCTTTTAGCTTTAGGAATTGAATCTTGAAGGAGAACAATTATGCGATATATATTGACGGTGTATATTTTGGTATGTCTCTGCGGAAGTGCCGGTGGAGCGGAATTTGAATATCCGTCTGATGTTGTAGTATTATTCAACGGAGTACAGGCCGTAAATTGTTACTTTGAGGGTAGTACTATAAACAGTAATTGGAATAAATACGGCGCAATTCTCTTTCATTTAGGCGCAGGGCATTACCGGCAATATGGGCCGGCAGAAACATCTTGTGTTGTTTCCGGAGTTGCCTATCCTGCTTATGGCGCGGAGTACAAAATTTTCGCATACTCTTTATATGACGAAGAAGATTGCAGAACTTACTGGAATATCGAGCTTAGCGTCCGAACGCTCGATTTCATTGAGAACGGAGGGGCGGACTTCTTCTTTGGCGAAGTAAGAGGTATGGACTCTCCTTGTTTTCCCATTGTAACTCTGAAAAACACAAAAAAGACGATATACCTTTTATCTTACTACGGCAGTTATCGATGGTCAGGGGCGATTGGCGGCTCGGCTACAATTATTCCATTTTGGGATTCCAACGATTTGCCGGACTGGCTTGGAGGCGATATAGATATACCTTCTTTAACCGTAAGAAACTTCGTTGACTATTCCAGGAAGATAAAGTCCAGCCCCTTTTGTGCCGGTATATTTACGGAAGAATGGCTTGGCGATAGTTTATTTAATCCTGATGATTGCGGAGATTACAACGCTGACGGCAAAGTGAATCTCGCTGATTTTGCTTTAATGGCAAGCCGGTGGGCGGAAAGAAGCTGGGACGATATTTTTTTTGAAAGTTATTTGCAATAATTACGCCCTGCTTCTCTGCCTTCTTGTTGAGGGCGGGCTTTTGTTCACACAGCCCTCGCTTGTGGCGGGGGCCGGACTTATAGATGCGAAGATAATGAACAGGGAGGAGTAAAAGCAGGAGGCAAAATGAGTCTAATTTTAATTTTGTTATGCGCGTGTATGACGTCGGCAGTTTTTATTGGTGGATGCTTCCTCAATGTTGGCGCTAAAAATGGAAAGGGTGGCGTCTCAGCCAACACTCTTCATCTCGTAGTCGCCATTATGGTCGCCGGTAGCTTAATTGCTATTATTTTGGCTCTTGGTTTTTTAGGACTGATTTTGAAATGAGTAAAGTACGTAGAGGGCGGAAGAAAAATGAAAAAACAACGGGAATGTGAAATGCGAATCAGGGAACAATTATGAACAGACAGATAAAATTCAGAGGCAAGCAGAAGGATGGCGATGGATGGGCGGAAGGTAATCTTTTACGTCGGGGCAATAGCACGTTTATTATTCTTGTTAATGACGAGCTTTCTATTTTACCTTGCCTGCTTGGCAAACAGTTAAGATTGTCGTGCGACATTGTTGAGGTCGTCCCCGGCGCGGTCGGGCAGTTTACGGACCTGCCGCGCGATAAAGACAATAAAGAGATATACCAATCCGACATTATTAAAACCCCTTGGAATGAAATATATCTCGTGATGTGGCATTTTAATCGGTGGGTTTTGAAGTCAATAAATGGTGGAATTTACGAATTCAAAAAAGCAAGTTTCGATGCTGGTTATTACGAGGTTATCGGCAACATTCACGACAATAAGGATTTGCTCAGAGCATAACTGGATAAACCTGAAGGTTAAAGCAAACAGGGAAAGAAGAAAGGTCTGAAGCGGCGGGCTGTTTTATTTTAGAAAGGCGGAAAAATGAAAGCAAGGATAAAAAAACTTAAACACAGCCTATTTGAGGCGGCGGGTGATTCTCTGGAGATTGAGGCGGACGACATTCAGATTGTCTCTGACGAGCCGGAGAAAAGGGAGGTAAGGGCTGGCGATGTTTATAAAGAAAAATATGGCATTATTGTTATGCGGTATAATCTTGAGGCAGTTCTTTTGAAGGAACTTATTGATAGCGAATCTGCTAACAATGTGTTTCTTTTCAATCTTCTCGACCTTGTTGCGGAGACGCAAAAAGTCAAGGATGGGAAAACGGAAACGATTGGTGGAGCTTCTGCCCATATATATAATCGTAATTATATAATGTTTGCGGGAATGAGCTTTTCCAAAGCCGACGCTTTTACTCTTGGTTGCCAGTTAATCGGTTTATCGCAGGGGGTGGGAAAATGAGTAAAGTGAGTGAATTTGAGAAACAGACAGAAGATACTAACGGTTTAGTGTTAACGCTTGGCGTATATGCCGAAACCAATAAATATGTAAGTCAAGAATTTTATCAGGCACTTTGCCTAAAAGCCAAATCTAAGATTACGGAATTGCAAGCGGCGTGCGAAATGTTTTGTTCCCGAATAAAAAATCGTAAAAAGAAAACAACGAGCGGAAAGGAGAACGAAGTAATGGCAAAGAGAAAAGATAGGTTTGTAGTGGGATTTACGGGAAAAGGGCAGGTGGTTTATGGTAAAGACGACGAAACAAAATTCAATCCCGCTTGTTTCGTAAACCCACTAACATTTTGGCAGGCAGTGCAACAATTAAAAACACTAACCGGAGACAATAAGGTGGTTTACGAGCTTGTCCCCGTCAAGGCCAAGAAGGTGAGAGCAAAATGAGAATCTGGAAATTAAATATAAAGTCCAATAGAGGCCCGTATCGGTTTAGATTTTGGACTTGCTCTGAATCTTTTTATGGCGAAGATTTTGTTTGGGTTTTTGTCGTTGGAAGTGTAGTTTTTTCTTGGAGTAAAAAATGAGCAAGTCGGCGTTTGAAAAATGGGATGAAAGACAGGGGTATCTTTTACCAGAATGTATAAGAGCAAGCAAGAGTGGTTGGCTTGCCGCTTTGAAGTGGGCTTTGCGGCAAAAATTTATAGACCCTGAATACCCTGATATACCAACAGAGTTGATTGACCCCGATAAAATCAAGTCCGAGATTAGAAAGGTTGAGGCGGGAAAATGAAGATAAAAACCAAAGTCCTGCTTATTTATGCGGTAATAGAATTGATAGTTGGATTTATAGTGTTTTGTGCTATTTATGGCGTTGTCAAGTTTATTGAGGAGTTAAAATGAAATGGCGAAAAGGAGACAAGGCAAGAATTAAAAAGGGATGGCTTGGCGAAGGAAAGATATTACCTGTTCTGGCCGACCGCATATTTAGCCAACAGTGGTGGGTTCCCGTGTTGGATTTGGAAAACGACGAAGACCCCACATATCATAAAGAGGCGGGATTAGAGAAGGTTAAGGTGGAAGATGATTAGAATGGTTAAGAAAGTTATATGTTTCTTGCGCGGGCATAAAAAATATCCGTGGTCTTATAGATGTGTGCGCTGCGGGAGGGCGTTATGACCGCCATAGACCTTATTCCGCTTATCGGCAACGAGCCGGAGTTTCGGAAAGCAATGGTCAAACTGCCTGTCTGGGAAAGGGTAACGCCGAATCCATATTACTGTGTGTTTGATTATGTACGCTTCCGAAAACACGTTCAAAGATGGCAATGTATCAAATGCGGTCAAGGCGACAATAGATTGCCAGATGCTAATGAGCCACAAGTTTGCCAAATCCCTGACCCGTTCACCGGCTTGCTTGGAGATTTGGCGTTTGAGTTGAGGGATAAAGCTTGTAAATCATTGCTCACTTATTGTGAATATAGAAAAGCCCTTATGCGGGTATGGGAATTAGACCCACAGGGATACCCTTTCCAAGAATGGTTAGAGCGCAAAGCCACTCCCTACCACTGGATAATTGCCGCATTGCTGGCGTTGGAAACGGAGAATGAAAAATGACAGGAAATCAGTTACAGGAAATAAAAGAGAGAATAGAAAAAGCAATGAGCCGATGGGAATTGGTTATGGACGATAGAAGCGAAGGCGACCTCGGCGTATCTATCGACCTTAATCGCGCCCTTGCCCTTCTCGCCTCTGTGCAGGAGGAAAATATGTGTCCGACGTGCAAAGGAATCGGCAGTTGTGATAGACCACAAAACTACCCAGATGGCGAAGGGTATTCTACGGGCGAATGTCCCGACTGTCGCGGCCTCGGCACATACCGAGCGTGGGCAGAAAAACAGATTGCTGACGCTGAGCGAGCTAATCTTACCTCAAGAAATTTACTTGGCTTATCAGAAGATTTGAAGAAGGATTTACAAGAGCAGTCGGATAAGAAGGATAAGCAGATTTCCTCCCTCACGGCGCAACGCGATGAAGCCATTAAAGAGATTGGTGTGTGGTCAAGGAAGGCGGGATTACTTACGGCGGAGGTGGAACGGCTAAAAAGCGAACAAAAACATATCAAAAATCTTTGCCGCGTCTTCGATGAATTTGGTAAATTATTCGACCCTGAATGTGTGTTGCCTGATTTAGCAGACAATGTAATGTATATGGTTGCCACAAAACAACAGCAACTCTCCGCCAAAGACGAGTTGATTGAGAAATTGGCGACGAGTATCAAAGATTTTTTGGGCATAGTAAATGACTCACGGGGTATCGACGGCTTTCATCTAAACGGGGATGTATTGTTGTGGGAACAAGTTGAACAGATTGCAGAACTCGAAGCCGCTCTTGCCGCCGCAGGGCAAAAGGAGAAGAAATGACCTGCGTTTGGTTTGTAGCATTTTGGTCGGTTGTAGCGATACTTGCTCTTATGGGTATTATCATTCTGGCTTGCATCTGGTATCTGTTCAGGTGCTATCTAAACGGGACGTTTCCTGAAGGCGATTTATCGGAAAGGAAGGAAAAATGAAGTGCGAAGATTGCAGGTGGTGGTCGGTCGAAGATTTAACTATTGTAAAAAAAGAAACAGTAGAATGGGGGTATTGTCATAGATACCCTCCTGATAAAAGAGAATACAGGGGAAGGCCAACTGTTAAAGGCGGATTAAGAGGCAATTGGCCCGAAACTTACGCCAATGATTTCTGCAGCGAATTTGCAGAGAAGGATAAGCCGTAACTGTTGCCAAGTTTAAGAACTCAGTATGATATAAATTTTTTTCTCCCTCCGAACTGTCTGTCCGCTGTCTCACTGGCACGGCAGGCAGTTTTTTTATCTCTTATTCAGCATACTGCGTTTTTGACACCAAAAAGAGCATACCGCTGTCTTACTACCAAAAAGGCTATATACACACCTTTATTATATAAGGATATTTATTTTTTTTTATATTGTGTGTGGGGGAGAGAGGAGGTATATTATTCGATTATTCGCTAAAAACCGTGTTTTTCCAAATTAGGAGATTATTATGCTGAAGAAGTTGACCCCGTTAGCGCGATTTAAGAAGGTATTGGCTAAATACATGGTTATAGATGATATGTCGTACATAGACATTGTTTGTGGTGTGCTGATGGCCAATAAACTGGATAGTAAGCCTGTGTGGTTGTATCTTGTTGGTGTGCCATCGTCAGGCAAAACTGAGATACTACAGGCTTTTCAGGGTGATGGTGTTGTGCAGATAAGCACTTTAACAAAGCATAGTCTTGTATCGGCGTATGTAGCTCCACGGGAAGAAGGTGTTAAAGGCAGGCCGAAAGTTGACCACTCGTTGTTGCCGCAGTTAGATGGCAAAACAATGATAATCAAAGATTTTACAGCTATCCTTAGCGCACAGTATGAAACACTGCATGAGATTGTGGGCCAGTTGCGGGATTGTTATGACGGCAGTCATACACGAAAAACAGGAATGGATGAAAAACCTATTACTTATCGGGCCAAGTTTGGCATTATAGCGGCTGTGACACCTATTATTGACAAGCACAAAGGTTTGCTCGCGGAATTAGGCGAAAGGTTTCTGACCTGCCGTATGCCTGATATAAGTAAGGATGAGGACTATAGACGCTGCTGGAAAGCAACTGAGTATAACAGAAGCACTGTACAGCAGGAGGCTGAGATAAAAGCAGCAGCCGCTGAAATTCTTGCTACGCCTCTTATAAAAGTAACTATTGGTGATTCTCAGCGTGCCAAGATATTAGAGCTTGCTCAATACGCTACCAGGGCCAGGTGTGAGGTCAGTCGTGATAAATATACACGGGAACCGGAAATGCCTTCACCTGAAGCAACTGTGCGTCTGCATAAACAGTTATGTAATCTTGCTGTTGGTATAGCGATAGTACATGGTAAGAGCTATATTGATGCGGAAATACAAAGACTTGTTCATAAGGTTGCGCTTGACTCCCTTACACTTAAACGGCTGAAAACACTGCGGATACTCTATGACGCATGGCCTCGTTCTGTTCCGACAAAAGACGTAGTTGCCAAAATAGGTTTTACAGATAGTATCATACGCCAGTGGCTCGATGACCTTTTAATGCTTGAGCTTATAACTATGCGCACTGAAAATGGTAATAAAATGTGGCAGATAAAAGAAGCGGCGTTGCTGACCCGCGTGTGGAAATAGCGGCTAATGGCCTCTCAGTGGGGCTAAAGGGATTACCACGGCCTTTTTCTGTCAGGCGGGCAGGTCTTTGTGTCGATTGTTGTCCCTGCCGCTTTGAAATACATATCTCTGTTATAATTTACAGTATTATGACTTCCGCAGTATGGACAGCTTCGAGACTTTTTCACCGAAATATAACTGTGCTGACAGGTCAGGCAGAACTGGGGATAGAACTCAGACCGCGCTTTTGGCTTGCTGCTGGAAGCCATTATTGCCTCAAGGCCGCTTTGGGGTCTGCTATGGGTCGGGCTGAGCCGACTTTTTGCTCTGGCTGGGCAGCCAGACGCCTCCTGGCCTCGGCAATACGCCTGTTAGACAGTTTATATGGCATAGCTGTGTAAATTCAAAAAAAGAGCTGAGCGCCGTTGCCTAATCATCCCTGAACGGCGCTCAGCAGTTAGTCATTCCTGACCATCATCCTTTGTTTACAAATACCGACCCATACGCTTTTCCTTTCGGACATCATTAGCCGTGTCGTCATCTTGTGACGTTGCCCGCAGGGGGCCGGTATAACATTACAGTCCCAGTCCCTCAATCAAAGCGTCCTTGAGATCATCGTCCTTCTTGTAATCCGTAGGGTCGAGACCGTATTCTTTGGCCAGCTTGACCAGTTCGATGCGTTTCATCTTCTTGATGTCCGCCTTAGTTGGGGTGTCACCAGATGGCTCAACGGCTTCCTCGGCGGGGGCTTCTGTCTGTTCTGTTGCCTCACCACCTTCTAATGGCCCGATGAAGTCCACGTTGGTAAACTCGTCCCTGCTTCTCACCTGGAACGCAATGCACATACCCTGCGCCTGTTCGAGTACGTCGCCGATGTCCGACATACTTGTTGGCGGCTCAAGACCCAGTGCGGCCAAATCGCCTTTGAACCACGACAGATTGTCCTGTGTAACCAGGCCGTTGAACTTCCTTATCTGGCGGCCAACACAGTCACCTGACGTGACTATCAGATTCCAGCGGCACTGCAAACGACCATTACGGGATTTTTCGATGAGAACTTCCTCGATTGTTCCCTCGTACTGGCCATCGGGCAGGGGAGCGCCGAATGTCCTTGCCTCGGCTGCATCCCACTCTTTTTGCAGGTCTGCGAGGCTATCGGCTGCACTGCCGCCTTTGCCTGCTGCGGGTTTGACAAATTTCTTTACTAACTTTTTGACTGGTGACATAATCGTGTTCTCCTAAACTACATAAGGGTTAATAAAACGTACGTTCTACTTACTTACAATTTTTTAGTCTTTGATATACCACGCTTTGAGACGCGGCAGGTTGTCGAGAACGAGCATAATCTGCCGCTTAGTAATGTTAGCTGCTCCAATGCCATCGTGCAGCAGAACTATAATTGCGCGCTGATTCAGCCGCCCTTTTCTGATTTTCTCGAAACCTTCGGCCACCTGCACGATACTTCGAGCCAGCAACTCTGTTGTCTCTGGTTCGTCTTCACTTTTCTTGATTTTGATAGGTTCTTTTGCCATTATTTGTTTTCCTTACTCTGCTTTTTTTCAGCTTGTATATCGTTGTAAACTTCTTCTCTGTGAACAGATACATACTTGGGCGCTGTAATACCAATACAAACTTTATAGCCGTTCATGCCAACTATGGTGATTTTTATGTCATCACCGATAACAAGTGATTCGTTGACCTTTCGAGTTAGTACAAGCATATCGACTCCTTTCTGTCTATTCAGCCTTGTTAAACGCTCTCATTATTTTGAACACGGCTTCCTGCTCTGTTTTAAATTCTATGCAATCCGGCAGCTTACCTGTTCTGTCACCTGCATCTCTAATCTCCGTGGGTTTTGTATAGATACAACGCTTTTCACCAAGAGCATCTTCATCTCTGCCTCTTTCGACAAAGCCCATATTCAGAATCATATCCACGAGCGGATTTATGAATCCGTATGTTCGTTTGGCCAAGTCCGGCACTTCTTTTGTCACCTTTATACGGCGAGAGACAATCTCGCGGGTCTTTGAGTGTGCTATGAAAGCGACGCCTTTGCCAAGATTGACCAGCCGCAAGACCCAGAAAGCGAATTCATCGCCAAACGCCTCCCACCCCTTCCCCCATTCTTCATCGGACGGATGGCTGATACCGTCTCTGCCGCAGACCCATTGCATTGCTGCCTTACTCAGATTAGTTACAGTATCGATGCACCACAACTTAGTGTCCTTAATATCATTTGGATGTCCTTCAGCCCAAAGAACAAACTGTCTAAATGTAGCCCAGTCGGGTATAGGCGTCTTTCTGACTTTAACAGCTCTGTAACCAGGTTCGGTGGGCAAAAAATATACGCCTGGAAACTTACTAAACAGGGTAGTCTTACCAATTTTAGGTTCACCGTAAAGCAGTATCAGGTGGTCTAAGAATTTGCTGCCTTGTTTAGTGGCATTAACCTCAAATACTATATTAGCAGCCTTCTTTTTATACGCTGCCGCTGCTATCTGGTCTGAATTACTGTTGTTTGATTGAACAAAAGCCATAAAGGATTCCTTTCTGTTTTCTATTAAACTTCATTTCCCCAGACAGTCCAGCCCACACGATGTTGCCGTGCAAATAGTTCTATGCGTGGACTGTCAGATATGTCTTCAATATAACGATAACTTTCTTCAGGTTTTTGTGAGTGTTTTTCAGGAATACCCGTCTCTATTATATTTGGCCGGTATCGACCTTTGTTAAACTGGCACTTTTCTTTGTAGGCAAACAGTATAGTTTGTGTTCGATGAACAAAATAATTGCCACAACCAGACGGTTTTATCCAATGTATTGGGGCGTGAAACTTAAAACCCCAGTGTCGAATTAACGCAAAGCCAGCTTCCATAAACTGATTAGTTGTCCATAACCAGAGATGGCATCCTTGTTCTGCTAAGTTATTTATCGGAAGTTGCTTTATTTCATCAACGGACATCACAGGGTAAACTAATTTAGCAGGCCGCAATTTGCGCGTCTGGTATAACCCTGTCAACTTCATCGGCCAAGGAGGGTCAATAAGAATAGTCCTGTATTTTTTCTTTGGAAAAGGTATCATCTTTGTAACTCTTTCTGTTCTTCAGCATATATACATTCGCGTTGTTGGTACAGCCGTGTGTATAATTGCCATTTGGCCATATTGCGGCACAACGGCAGATATGTGCAAGCTCCATAATTAAGGCACTGCTTGTCGTTGCACGGCCAGTGATATGGGTTAAGTATTTCTTTCTCAGGACACTGGTATTGTTTTTGCAATATCTGTGTAGCTCTGACAACATCTCTACCCGTCTGCTCAATAGTATTACGGCCCATTGTCAGCATATACGGGAACTGGTGGGTCTGCGGGTCGGCAATGAAATACCACTCAGGCCGCTTAAACAAATCGGTTTTGATTTCCTGTACGAAAGCCTCGCGGCTCTGGCCCTTTTTGATATATTTAGAAGGTTTTCTGAACACACAGAAAGCGCACTTACTGGGGAATCGCTGATGCTCCTGCTGCATTTGATAACCGTAGCCGTGTATCTGGTGGTCAAAAGACAGTGCCTCGAAGTAAGAGTTATTGACACTCTTGGCTGTTTTGATTTCAAACAGCACATCATCTTTACCTGCTGAGCCACCGCCGTCAACCTGTGAGCAGAAGGTCACGCCGGTGTCGGCTACCTGACATCTAAATTGTCTCTCCGTCCACAGCATCTTCAAGCGGTTGACCCACGGTTGGATGGAAGCAGCCTTGATGAACAGTTGAATTATCTGTACCTGAAGGTCAAGCTCGTCCAAATCTTCTGTAGTGATGGTATAGCGTTTCTGTCGCTTCTTACTCTCGGTTGTCAAAGCGAACAGGGCTTTGCTGATGTTATGCGTCATCAAGAGGGTTTCAAAGCCCGCGTGCAGAACAGAGCCGTAATGAAAATTGAGGTTCACCTTGCGGCTCTCCAGATTCAACACGCGATTCCAGAAGTATTTACGCAAACAGCTTGTGTCCTGTAATTTGTGGACAGTTACACACTTGAGTTTTGTTGACGGTGTTATGTCACTCATTTTACGCCTCTTATGTTGATGTCTTTTATCTCCACCGTGAATGTTATCTGGTTTGGCTCAGTGCAGTCAGGCAGAACAATCCGTGTGCCTTCTATACTGCTTACAATCATACCTGTCTTATTACTAAAAGTGTTGGCATACAACAACAGTAATAGAAGCACTAAAACTCCGCAAGTAACGCTGTTTCTTTTTAGCCATTCTTTCATAATGTATCAGCCTTTCTTACAGCCTGTATTATCAAAGCAGGGACGAATCTGCTTACCGAGCTTGGCGAACAGAAAAACAATGGTATACCATATTCACATATTATCTTAGCAGACCAATAATAAACTGTCTGCGGAGTCAACTGACTACCTTTCCTCTGCAATATCTTCGACGTATAAGCAATCTGCTCATCCACAAAGGCATCCTCGACCACAATGCACTTGACCGGAAATTTACCCAGCCTGCCCAGATAACGCTCAAAGCGGGGTCTGTCACCACTGGTCAGGTTGGCGAATAGTTCTTTGAAGCCGCTCTTCTTTTCAATCGCAATCTTAGATTCGTATCCTTCCACGGTGTAGTCGCCGACAGCCAGACGTTTAATCTTGACAGGCCATTGCTGAGACAGGAACGACCATGGTTTATGCTCACGGTCGTCGCGCAGAATTACTATCTTTTTCGGGTCAACAGGTTTTGGTCGTCGCTTAAATCTCATTTTTTCTTTCTCAAAGCCACAAGCGCCAGAGCAATCAGCATACTAATACTAACTTTAGACGGATTCCAGTTCACATAGGTGGTTAATGCCGTCTGCATAATCGTCATCAGTGTGTTGTTGTCTGCTGGTATGGTCAGGCCGGTGTCAACGGCGCCTTGACCTAATATGACCGCCGTGGCATACTGCTTCTCAGCCTGTGTTAGGTTCGGGTCTGCCCATACTGACTCAACTGCGGCTGTTTTAGCGTCCACGACTTGCTGGACTTTTAGAACATCCTGCGCTGTTTGCAGTTGTTCTGCCGTGCAGCCTGCTGCAAACAGACAGCAGGACAGTAACAATACTAATAATTTAGGTGACATTGGTATCTCCTTCTAAAAAAATATGTTTCGACGTTCTATACTACGCGAACACTTTCTTCTTGGTAAATTTTCAGTCCAGGTATGTCCCGCTCGCCCTGCCGTATGGCCTCTCGTATCGCACCGTTGTCAATGTCAAGATACTGTACAGGCACTTTGGCTATGTCCACGAGGTCAAAAGTCCATCGCTTTGTGGTCTGTGAGTCGCCGACATTAGCCAATACTGCTTCGGCCTTCATCTGCAACTGTTCCGCTTTGGCCTCGTCAGGCTCATTCTGCGCCTTCTCAAGTAACTTCTGCTGCCTCGCCTGGGCCTGTTCTTCTCTGACTTGGCGGAAGCTGAGTATCTTATCACGGATAATGGTATCAGCTTGAGTCAGCGGCTTTGTCAACTGTTTGAACAAGGCATTGACCTCTTTGAGCGAAGCATTGAGCGGCTTGGTAATGGCCGTACGCTTGGCCTCGATACCGTCGATGTGCTTCTTAATCTGTGTCAGCACCTGATACGCTTCGGTCTCGCTGTCACTGTCTTTGATGACTAATTTGCCTGCTGCAAGTACGACAGGCTTAGTCTCTTTCTCGATGCGGACCAGTTCAGTTGATGGTACGCCTGCTATTGTTGCTGTTGTTTTTTGTGTTTTTGCCATTTTGTTCTCCTTATATTTTTATTTTTACTTTTTCAGCCCAATTAGAAACAGATTTGGCCACGTCCACCCGTAACCTCAGTCCACGGTCAGTGACTTGAGCGATTTCTGTCATTTTTCTAATAATGGTTTTTGTAAAGACATATTCAAGTATACCTTTTTGCAACACTTCAATTTGAATCTCATCGTGGACTGGCAGTATAATACTTTCTCTCTCGTTGTCTAATTCTTCAGCAACATTGATTAACGCTTGCTTGAATATACTCGCGCACGTTCCCTGCACCAGAGCATTAACAGCTTTGTAAGCCTGACCGTATGGTATATGATAGCGACGGCCAAACCAATCCTGAACGTACCCATATCTTTCTAATTCCTGTTTGCACTCCCACTGGAAACGACGAATAGACGGAAATGTTCTGTTATACTGTTCTAACAGAGCTTTTGCATTATTAACTGTCTGACCAATATCTTTGGCTAATGCAATGATGCCGATACCATATATGATACCGAAGTTGACTGACTTACATTGTTGCCGCTGCTCTTTAGTAACTTCACTAAGTGAAACTTTATATACCTGTGAGGCTGTATATGTATGTAAATCTTCACCTTCTTCGTATGCAGTCAGTATTCTTGGCTCCTGTGCAAAGACGCCGAAGATGACCATTTCCATCTGACTGTAATCGAAATAATAATTTGTGTACCCGTCACGGCAGATGAAGCACGACCGCACAGAATCACCACGGGGCTGGTTCTGTAAATTAGGGTCTGAACAGGTCATACGCCCCGTCCGTGCATCAGCTGGATTGATGTGACAATGAATTATACCGCCTGTCCTGTCTGCCCTGTCCGCCAACGGCTTCAGATAAGTGTTGTTGATTTTAGCACAGGTCTTGTAAACCAGCAAAGCTATTATATACAAATATATCATCGGCAAACTATGGGGCGAAGTGGATGCTATTGCCTTTGCTACACTTGTTAAAGTTAATTGGTCTGTGGTGAGTTTGCCTTTTACAGTAAGTTGTGACCTCTTGATACCATTAGCCAACAGCACGGCCAAGACCTGCTTGGGGCTGTTTGGATTATGCTCATCTGCTATCCATATCATCTGCTTCATACTGGTAGCCATACGCATATCCAGTAGTCTGGCCTGCTTACGAGCTTTGGCAGCATCGAAGCGCATACCTCTGTCTTCAATCTTGTTGATTATTGGATACACTTTTTTTTCACGGTCGTAGATGTCTTGAAAATTGGTTTGTATCTCAGGCATCAGCCGCTGAGCCAACATCAGGCCAATGAAGGTATCGGTCATCGAATACTTAGCCATTTCAGCATCAGGTATGAAAGAGTAATTAAGCTGTTCAGGCTCAACATCGGGAAACATCTTCTTCAGCAATGGCGTCGGCCCTTCGTCTTTGTTGAAGTATTTACCTACAGTGGTCTTCCAGTCGCTCAACTCAGGACATAGAAATTCTGATAGAGCTTGCAGAGAGTGCTTCTGTCGTCTGTCCCATACTATCCGTGACATTATATAACTGCACTCAATCTGTGGTGCTATTTCAAAACCTGATACAGAACAAGCCCTTACATCATAGCGGGCATTGTGAAAGACCTTTGGCCCCGGTGTCTGTAACAATTTAACCAAATCAAGAAAAAGCGGACTGCCTAATCTGCCCCAGAATAGGTTAATAATCCCGTTTAGTTCTATCGCAGCCGAGATGCCGAACACTCGGACATCAGGCACTAATTTCGCGGGCGACGCCTTCACGGTATCTGTAGTATAACCTTTTTCGCAAAGGACAGTAGGCAGTCCGAATTGAACGCCGGTGGTTTCAGTATCGCAGGCAATTAACGGCTTGTGGTCAAGATGCAGACCTGTCCAAATATCAAATATGCGCCGTTGCTCTTTGCACAGAGCGGTATAGAAGCGGGCTGATTTATATTTTTCAAGTATGTTCATAAACAGATATGCTCGAACTCCTGCCGGGTTATTTTGTTTATGTCGATGTTAGAAGTAAACCGATACAAAACACCGTTCACTTGCCGTGCAATAAAGTCCTCTGTATCTTCTACCGTATCTGTGTTTTCTAACTTGCGCACCAGTGTTCCCGCTATCATCAGTTTTAGTATTTCATCTCTTGTCATATTTTTACCCCAAAACCCTGTCCCAAATCTTTTCGAGTGTTGCCGCCTGTTTTGGCGTAAAGTCACTGGCCCATCCGTTCAAACTGTCAAGAAAATTTATCTCCCACGGTGACAGTCCTTCTTCGACTTCAAGTAGCTCGTCGAGCATTTTTCGCAATGTTATCTGGCCTCTCATCTATTTTTGTAATTCCTCAGCCATTCGCCAAAATTCAATATCGTTTTGCCTCGGCCCATATCAGACATCCATTGTTTGACCAGCGTAGGGTCAGCACCGCCTCTGGCTGGTTCGATGTCCTCAAGCCTGTTACCAGGTATATCCGCGTCACTGACACCTGGAGGTAGATTACTACCACAATGATTTATTATTATATGGTCATAAATCGGCATTAAGCACCTTGTCAATTTCGAGTGACAGTTTCACAATCCATCCGATACGCTCTTCCGGTGCTGAGTACATAAATGATGCCGGATGTTTAATTTTCAAAACCTTTGTTTTGTTTTTCATAGCTTTTACCGATGGTGGAATTAGCTCAATCGCGTCTCTCGCATCATTACCCAGTGCAACTATGAGTTTGGGTTGAACTATGTCCAGCTCTTGCAGCAGAAAATGGATGCAGTTGTCTTTTTCCCCCTGTGTGGACGGTCTGTTAGCCGGTGGGTGACAATGTACGGCATTGCTGAAGAATACATCTTTCCGTAATAAGCCTGACAGGCGCAAAGCGGCATCAATACTGTATCCACAGCCCTGTATAAAGGGCAGACCGCTCAGCACACCTGGTTCGTGTAGTGATTGGCCGACAAAAAAGACCTGTGCATTGAGATTGCCCCACCCTGGACAGCTTTCAGTATAGAGTTTGATATTCATATCAGGACAGGCGCGGCACTTGGCTATCTTGGAGGCCAACTGTTTCATCTTCACGGCTTTTTCATAGAGCGTATTTTCATAGACAAACTTCGAGAGGTCAAGCTCACCGGTTTCGATATTGGCAAATGACTGAAGAGCAACAAGTTTGTCCCTACGTGTATCCATTTTAGATAATCCAACGAATCAAACGTATTAACCAGTATAACCCAGCAGCCAAAGGAAATACCAAAAGCCAAAGAGCAGCAGGGTCAGTTCTTGTTCTCATTTTTTTTAACTGCTCCATTATTGCCTTGCCACAGGCAGACCAGCCTGCATCGAAACTTTGTTTGAACTGTTTCCACAACCAATCTGGTAAAATATGAATCCCTTGTATTGCGCCTGCAAGAACTTGTTTGATAATCGCGGTCTTAAAAGATTCTAACGCTTTGTCATAAGCCGGATTGTTACTCATTTGGTCTGCCTCCTGTCAGGTATTGGGATGCCCTGCTCTCTGAACTCTACTCTCCACGTCGCCAGTGTTCTTGCCGTAGGTATGTATTCAATGCCTAACAAGATGGCTACGCCGTTTTGTATCTGGGTGTCATCAGCGGCGGGATTACTCTGATACATTCGCCAAACACATTGTTTTACTGTTGTTTTGTCTTGTTTCGTTTTGTTCATCAGTATTCACAATACAGGTTTGCTTATAAGATGTAAATAGGGTACATCAACAGAAAAAAACATCACTTTTCATAACTGATTATAGAATAAGGCTTTAGATAGTGAAATAATTTTTTTTATATGTCAACAGAGAGGCAAAAAAGCCCGCCCCGGCGAATGTAGGGCGAGCTTTAGAAGGAGGAGAAAATGTTTATGGTGCTGTCAATATCGGATGCTCTGGTTTTGTTGTTTTATGACACCAGTTGTTCGTTATTGAAACGAAAAAATGGACATAATCAGCCCTGAATTTACACATACCATCTTGCAGACAGTTTTGCCTAAGCTCGTCGTTTATGGCTGCAAAGAAAGAAGGAGGCAATACTCCTAAGCGCATTGCCTCGGCTCTGACATCGTGGATAAATGCCCCCCGCATAAAGCTGGCCGTGTCTATAGTAGGCCCACTTGGGCCGTCAGAAGGATAGAGCCGTTTAATCAGCAGCAGACCGCTCTTGTCCATTGCAAATTCATCATTCTCAAAGTTCTCCGGCGGGCAGATGTCTGTCTGAGCTTCGTATGCTTCTTCGAGACGGTATTTGTAATGTGTTGTCTTGCTGTATTTTATATACGGCTTGTCCATTGTCAATCATCCAAACTGTCAATAATCTGCTGTAACTCTGCTTTCTCTGCACGCTCGAAGTCAAGAGTCAGTTGCAGTTTTTCAATGTCCTGCTCAAGCTGTTTTACTTTGGCGTTTAACGGTTCTACTGCCTGAACGTATTGAGCTTCTTTGTCTTTGTCCATTAAAGTATGTTCTTTATCCAGGCAATAATCTCAGGCGATTTGACCAGCAGCCACGAGCCGCCTACGATACCAAATATCCATTTGACGACACCCCGCATAGCCTGCTTAACGTCTTTGTGTTCAGCCTCGATAGTATCGAGACGAGCTGCTTGATTGCGAACAGTTTCACAAAGCCCTATCTTACCGTTGCCTTTAAGAGCAGTCAGTATCTCATCAAGTTTTACGCCGTATTCATCAAATCGTCTGTTCTGGTCGTCGAATCTGTCTTTGCATACCGTACTGTACATTGTTTTTTCACAATCAGGAGGCATCGTCAATTCCTTCATATTAAGGTGCTGCTGTTGTTGTTTGTGCAGGTTGCTTCTGCTGTGCTTGATTTAAGAACTGTACAATCTGTGCGGTTGTCCGCTCGACATTGCCAATACGCCAGTGCAGCCATACTCCCAAACCAATAATCAACATTACTGCCATACCAAGTATGAAACATTTTACTTTTTCCATTTTTATCTCCTTTTAATAATTATATCACTCCTGTTTTTATTACGGCGAGGTAACTTCAATTATAATTCCACCGACAATATGAAGGGTTTTCTGTACTGAGCCTGGGGTCATAACGGCAACGTCCTGTGTAACGCCGTAACCCCCGTCCGTTATATTAAAGCCACTGGCCGAATTAACATATCCGTCAACATAAACGTTTCCGTTCAGATTAAGCGATTCGCCATCGAAAGTCAGGGTAGCTGAATCAATTAGAAGACCGGCGGTTGAGGCGTAAGGTATTCTGCCGGAAGTCAAACTGCCAATCGTAGCGTTCCTCGATAAGAATAAATCTCTTGGTCTTGTCGCACCAGTAGCACCAATATCATAAGTAGCATCAGTAAACAGTAAGTGTCCAGTTAGTGTTAAAGTATCCCCCGCCGTTCTGGTGGTCATTACTGTTCCGGTACGAGTCCAGTAATTATCGTAGTCAGTTCCGGCGGCAGCCGTTCCAACCACACCACTTGCAATTTTCAATATACCATCGGTATAATCAGTTAAGCTTAGTACTCCTCCAGAGGTAATGTCTCCATTTACCATTGTTACTCCACCTATAGTACCTGTTGTTGTTAAATTTCCATCCCCGAAGTCAATATCTCCGCCGGTACAGGTTATAGATAAGTCGCCTGTTGCTCCGCAGAGAAAAGACGCTTTATTTACTCCGTTTTCAGTTCCAAGCAGGTAAAGATAGTTCGGATTTATAGTAACAGCGGCATTAAATCTGGAAGTACTGTTACAAATAAAATCTTCTCCCCATCCCCCCGAATGAACTCCGAGATATGTTTGAGAGGCGGTAGAATACAAATTTCCGGCATCAACTCCTGCAAACTGCGGACTCGCCGTAGTATTCACATCCTGGTTCATCCCGACAGCATAAGTATTCAGCTTATAGCAGGGGTCAGTTTCATTATTGTCAAATGTCGCCAGCCACTCAGCAAAGCAGGGGTCGTGTTCATTGCCGTCGAAAGTCAGCCCCCAGGCATATGTGTCATTCCAGTTGTTTATGTCATTAGCGTCGATTGTATTAGCGTCAGATTCGTCAAAAACAGGGTCTGCTTCTGCTGTATACACGCGAGTATTCGAGCCGCCGACAATACGAGTGGTCTTACCATACGCAGTGACTACAGTTAAAAGAACAATAATTAAGAACATTAGCTTTTTCATTCGTACCTCCTGTTTGAAGTGTTTTTCTTGTTTGCCATTTTGAACGCTTTGTCTGTGGCTTTTTTATAGTCAGCAAGCCATTTGGTTTGCAGTGTTTCCATACTTCGGCGGTCAGCGGGGTCGAACTGTTTCATAAACTCCGCTTTGTCTTCTTCAGCCAGATGACCTAATGGAGAGTAATTGCGCATTGACCTTTCTATACTGCGACGAATTGTCTCTGTATCGCGAGAGTCAGCGCGAATAGCATCGGCAAGATAGTCCGCCGCGTCGTCTATATCACCTATGGTTATCTGCTTGGCCGCGTATTCATAAGGTAAGATGTCTTGATAGCGCGTCGGGCCAATAGCGACTTGTTTGGCCGTCTGCCAAGCTTTGTCTGTTAGAGTAGTTGTTTTCTTTTTCGTGTCAAAATCGAAAGTCCTGTCACGGGTACGAACATATTCAAAATAGTGATTGTTTTGATTGATAAACCAGGCATCAAAACGATTCATCAAACCACTGGCGTCTTTCATTGCTGTGAACTCCTGACGAATCAGCTTTTCAGTAGCGGTCAGAGGATGTCGTAAATTACCTGCCCACTGGCCTACGTTCTTGACTGTACCGCCAACAGGCCCCATAGCCATACTGCCCAGACCGTAGCCTAAATCAGCGATAATACCAAGACCAGTGCCGTCAGTAAAGTTATTAAAGATGGCCATAGTGATGTCTTTGGCGTTACGCTTTTCCTCCCTGTTGGCCAACATTGACGTAATGGAGTTGTCACCGCCGCGGATAAGATCGCGTGACAGATTCCATATCTCACCAATCAAAGCACTATAAGCAAAGTACAGCAGCAGTGGCCGGTATGTTCCTTTCAGAGCTTGCTTAACCGCCTCGTTCCATACCCAGCGAGTCTGATTTATTGAGTAGGTCTTGAATTTCATTGCCACGCGGAAGAACGGGTTGTTCCACGGTATAGGTTTGGAAGCGAGGGTCTGGGCGAACTGGCTGTCCACTACGATACGGTAGGCGACCTGCTGCATTTCGTTTAAGGTAGGCGGTCGTGTCCATAGTTGCTCAAGCTGTTCGTCTGTTATTGGCTGCGTAAATGTTCTGTTCTTTAGCAGGTCTTTCAAATAACCTTCAGGATTGACCGATATGTATTTCAGGTGAATCAAAATCTTGTCCAGCGCACTGCCTTTTTGATAGTTGGCCAAATCCTGTATATTTGTCTTCAAACGGCTTTCCAATGCGATAGCGGCAGCGGTCTTCTGACTCCAATGCTCTGCGGCCATAAACGGCTGCATACCTGTTTCACCTTCTTTACCGCCTACGATTTCACCCATCTCTTTGACGCCGTGAATAGCGCCGGAACGGCGTATCATCTCAGATATTTCTTTGCCCTCTTTTGTAACTTCGAGAGCGTTCCACAACCCCTTAATAGTGTCAAGCGGCGAAGCGGTGAATAAATTACCTGGCCCCTGGAAGGCATTGCGCAGAGCGCCAGTCAGGGCATAATCTAATTTAAGACGTGTCTCGGTATTGTTAATGAAATTCAGCAGATTTTCCATACCAGCAGGTATGTCATTGGAGCGACCGAATGATGTGCCTATCCATTTGCGGAGAGCTTCCGCGTCACCGGGGCCATATTTTACTTTAATAGCCCCTAAGATTGGTTCAAGCGCTTCAAAAGTCACTGTGCCTGCTTCTTCGGCTGCTTTTATCTCCGCGGCGCTCATATCTTTGAACAGCAGACCTGATGATTTTGTCTCAGGGGACATAACGTGCCATTCTTCTGCGGCAGCTAACATCTTGGCGTTGGTAGCTAATACGTTTGGTAGTATAACACCGGGGTCGGTCTCTATCATATATTCGGGCATTAAGGTACGAGTGCTTTCCAGGTTGCCATCTATGCCTCGCATTGAGCCGTTCATAACGGATATGTCACGATATTTCAACATTTTGTCTAAAGCATCTTCAGGAGAGACGGCTGATTTCATAGCGACCATAGCATCACAGGCAGCAGATACTTTGGCATCACCAAGACCTTTGCGGCGAGCCAGTTCCACGATACGCTGACCATCTTTATTGAGTAACTGCGGCATCCATCGCTCGGTGCGTTTCAACGGCATCCACTGGTCGCCTACTTTACGCTTGTACCCTGCTATGTTGGCGGCGTCCAAGTCTTCATCCCAAATAGCTCTTACCTGCTTTTCAACTGACAGCACCTTAGATGACACCTTACTGGGGTCGATACGACCCTGACCAAGCAGAACAAGCTGTATCTTTTCCTCTTCAGTCAGAGTGTTTAAGCCTGCTTCGGTCTCGATGCGGCGCATCTGGGTAGCTTTATGACGGTCAGCCTCAAAAGATATTTTGCGTATGTCAGCGGCAAGCTGTTTGCCCTCTGGCATTGTATATGTTTTTTCAATATGATTGGCTGCACCGCGAACAGCATAGCTGAACGTAATGGGTACGCCTTTGGCTGCATCTGCACCGCGTTCTAAGAATGACAGGACTTCTTCCACCTGCGGCGGGACAAGAGCGATACCTTTATTACGAGCGGAGGGCGGAGGCTTATCTGGATTGTCTATGTGACCTCGCAAGTCCTGCTCGGACTCAGCGTCGGTGGCGGTACGCTTCTGCTCTGGTGTGGTGGGTGGTTCAACTGTCTTTGCGGGGGGCTGTTGCTGTTTTTCCCATTGTGCTACTTTTTCATCAATACCTTTGCCAAAACGGTTTTCAAGATACGCAACAGCATCGGCTTTATTTGCCCTTGCGCCTTTGTTCGCCCTAACAGGAACGACCTCAAATCTTGGCGCATCTACGCCTTCTCTTGAATCGTAAACCTCTACCCATACTTTGCCGCCGCCTTTTGGTAATTGATATGGTGGTGTGCCTTCATAAGGACGAGTACCAACATAAGGGAAAGCATCTCTGATTTTTTTAGCATCAGCCAAAACCTTTGGCATCTCTCCCCCCTGCTCTGTCTTAGCAAGGGCGGCGTCGGCCCACTGTTCGCCTCTAAATTCCTCAAGCAGTTTCGTTCCCGTATCCTGTCCTCGTTTAATTCTGTTTTGCAATATCTGTCGGCGACCGTCTTTGGCAGCATTACCCATTGTTGAAGCCATAGCGTCCGCAGAAGATTGCGATACCCTTGTCTCTACCGTTCCATCCGGCAGTACAGCAAAATGATTTTGCGTTATTGGTGGTTGAATCGCAGAAGTTCTCAACCCTTCGGACGTAGCATAAACATATTGTTCTTTGCCCGTTTCTTTTGCTTTGGTATAGGCCGCTTGTGTCGCCTGTTCTTCTGATTGAACATCGTATTTATATTTGGGTTCTGTGTTCTCTGGTAATTTCATTGAACGAATAGTAACCCACGCCTGCTTCTGCGGAGAGGGGGCAGATTGCACCAGAGGTATAGTCCCCTCCTGACCGACTACGGCAGGTATTTCAGGAGTTTTGACCTCTACGGGGCTGACAGGCGGCTTCTTGACTGCAATAGCGACTGGTTCTGACGGCTTGACCGTCTCTACAACAGCCGGTTTAACTGGTTCGGCAACAACTGGCTCAGCCATCGCTGACCCCTCAGGCGGTTTGCCTGTAACATATTTTTCTCGCATCGAGTCGATAAATGCCTCTTCTTCAGGCGTTCTGTTGGCACGGCCTTTTCGGAAAATATCTTTTATTTTTGTCACGTCAGACCGCACTTCAGCTTCCTGTTTGGCTGTCTGCTCTGCCAGTGTAGGCCGTTCTCCAGCAGGATACTTCATCCGTATCTTTTCTGCAACTTCAATACCTCTCTCACCCCAGTATTTTTCTATGCCTTTGGCTATACCGCTCATAGCGGCATTAACGGCTACAGCACCTGTACCGAATAAAACACCTATACCACCTTGTAGATGTACTCCACTCCAGTCGATTGGCTGGCCTGTGACCAGCTTTCTACTTTCTTGCAGGGCGGCATCAGTAGTGGCAAAGGTCAGACCAGCGCCTAAGACGGTCTTTAGCCAGTTAGCAGCAGGAACATAGGACAGCGCTTTTGATACCGCCATACCAGGCAGAACAAAAGCAGGCAGATAGCCAAGTGTCTCTGCTTTGACCCTCTCCTCATCTGATAAATCTCTAAGTCCGCCGACTCGCAAGACCATATCGGCTAATGTCTTGTCGCCCATTGTCTTATTGGTCAGAACGTCTAAAGCGCCCAGAGACAGTTTCGATGCGGCTTCTGAGCCAACAGCTGCCTCTGCCCTGACAGCTTCTTTACCGAACTTGCCCCACCGTTCAAGCTCTGGCGCGACCTGCTGCGGCCTGAGTATATACTCATCCGCAAGGTCTTTGATTTTACCGAGCATACGGCCAAAGGCAGATGGCTCAGGCCCTGCTACAAGCTGCTGACTTTCATACAGAGGAACACTGTGTTGCTGTGAGATGTCAAAAGCAGCACGGGCGCTGGCATCTATCTCTATCGGATTATGTATATTTGGCTCAGCAACAACTTCATCATCAGCACCAAAGGTCTGTTGTGGCTGGTCTGATACGCTAACAACTTCGTCGTCAGTTCCGAACACTATCTTTTCCTCTTGATTTTGCCGTCTGTATCCAAATAAACCGTGCCACTTGGCAGGGCATCGTATTCCGCCTGTGTTTGCGGCTTGACCGCCTGACTTCTCTGGACTAATTTTTTCTCATTAACAAGATGTCTTTTCATCAGGTCAAGTTCTTTGGCTTTGTACGCAGACTGTTTTTCCCTGAGTTTTTTCTCATTGGACAGATGCCGTTTCATTAAATCCATATCAGCAGCACTTGTCTTTGCACCGGCTTCAAGCTGTTTGGCCTCTGTATAGATGTCCACGGCTTTAGGGATGCGGCCTGCCGCTATCTCATTGTCTACCCAGTTCAGCAAACTTTCGTTGACATTCTGCATTATCGCTTTGTGCGCCGCTGCTGTTGTCTCTATATCGGCAGCACTCTCCCAGCTACCCGTAATTGATTGCTTAACAGCTTCCACTGTAGATTGTAAATGTGCCGCAGTAGCAGGTGGGTAAGGATTTTCAATTTTATTCATAGCCCAGTCGAAGGTCTTCTGGCTTATATCTTTATCTACATAGCGATGGTCTAACAGGGTCTTGATTGCCCCCTGAGTGGTTTGTGTGCCTTTACCGGCGTCAATCAAAACGGACATAACTGCGCTTTGGCCGTCAGTAGTGGTGTTGGTGGGCAGGTCTTTGGCATAAGAACCGTCTAATCTGGCCTGCCACTGGTCTCGTTCTATTTTGTCCTGACCGCCCGCGTCAGGGTACATTTGAGCAATAGTATCCATTGTCAGCGGCTTGTCTGTCTGACCTGTGAGAGCTTTTGTAAAGTCCTTTGTAGCTTGTAAGTCTTTTGCCGCTTTGTTTTTTTCGGTCTGGCCTTTGTAAAACTCTTTCCAGTGGACAAAATCATTCGACAGGGACTCTTTGGAACGAATACCTGAACGCGGTATGCCTGCATACGCAGGGTCAGTATCTATTGATTTACTGAAAGCGTCTTTTGTCATATCCGATTTTGCTAATACAGCGACCTTCTCGCTTGCAACGGCATAACGCTGCTCACCAAGATACTTCTGCCGGGCAGCTTCCGCATCGGCTGTCTGTTTCTCTATCATCAGCTTCATCGTAGCGGGGTCGTGCCAGAGCGGATTACGAGGGCCGTCATTTTCTTCAAGCTGACCTTTTTCGTTATAGTGATACCCTGACAGATTGGCCAGCTCGTTACGATGTATTTGAGCGTCCTGCTCGGTAGTGGCATTTACAATAGCATCGGTCAACAATGCTGTTTGGGCATTATAATTAGTCTGATAATTACGGGCGTCAACAGAACTTTTGTGCGACAAAGTTTCATTCTGCTGGCCTATATCGTGTTCCTGTTTCCAGATGCCGTAATCGTTTTGTGCTTTTGTATTTGTGAATTTCGGGGCTACCTCTGTCTGTCTTTTTCTCAGAGCCTCTTCCCAGGTTGAGGTGTCAGTCAGGGTGTCACGTTCTTTTGCCCAGTTCTGGTCGGCTTGCAGTGACACCAGCTTGGCATTGTTCAACTGGTCATAATACTCAGCCTCTTTGTTCTGCCTCATCACATCAAGACCGGCAGCAGTCATTGTATTGCCTATATTGCCCAGTTCGCGCAGCGGGGCGCTCATTGCTCTTACGTCAACTTCGGCTGCGTTGCCCGCTGTCGGTAATGGTGACACTTGTCTAAAATATCTTGGGTCTGGCATATTATTTACCTGTTAAGGAAAACCAACTCCTGATACCCAGTCGTTTGCCTGACTTGCAACACCTTCTAAACTGTTTGCGCCAAAAGGTAATTTACCTCCGCCTGCACCCAGAAGGTACATAGAACCAATCCCCTGTGCCGCGCTGCCGGCAGCTCGCAAGTAACCCGCTGTTCTTGCCTGTTTACCCTGTATGCGGGCCATAGCGCCCTGCTGCCTGAGTCCTGTTGCTTTAAGCTGGTAATTGTTCATCGTCACACGGGCGTCCGCTTCATACTCTCTGGCCTGGTCTGCAAGACCTATCAGTTTACTGCCTGACATAATACCGCCTGTCGCATAGGTACTGGCTATCATAGCAGCTTGAGCGCGTTCGGCGTTCTTGCGAATCTCGCGTGATTCATATTGGCCTGCCTGCTCAGTTGCTTTGGCCTCTGCGTTAGCGACTTTCTCCTGCCACATACCTGCGGCATTGGCCTGTTCGCCCTCTTTGATACTGGCAAAGGCCGATATACCCATTCCGGCTGCAATAAATGGTATCACATTATCCTCGCGTACAGAAAACTGTCTGAGCCATCGGGGTTAAAGCATTTGCGGCCAAATGGCGTTTCAGAATGAAAGCCCAGATATTCTATGAATCTTATACCTGCGGCAAAATTACATTTAACATTGGCCTCACAGCGACGTATTTTCATAACCTGTATATGCTCATCCAGATACCGTTTGGCAATCCGTAACTGTTGAAAGCCTTTACGAACAGCTATCAGTTTGAACCACACTTCACACACTCCCGGCCATAAAAAGGCCGCACCAAAAGCGCACAGTAGTCCGTGTTCGTCCTCTACAAAATATGCAGGCCCGACATTACCAGTAAGATACTGTTTATACTTGTCTATCAGCCATTGTTCAGACAGATTAAGACGGTCTATATCGTTCAGTGTCATTGATGTTACTTTCAGCATTAGTTCTCACTGACTACTACTTTTATTACTACGGCGGTCAGGTTAAACGGGAATGGGCCTGTCTGCACAAACATAATGCGCAGTTCATCTTCTGTCCCCGCGTCAACAGGCAGTCTTATCTCCCCCGTGTAGGGCTGGTCAGAGCCGAGATACTGGTCAGGCCAGTTACGGAAAGGTATGTCCCACATTGTTGGAGTGACAAACGGGGCTGCAATGCCATACTGACCGTACATTGAGCGATAAAAGCACCCTACAATCTCAGGTATGCTCTTTTTATACCCAACGGAGATACCTCCCGCTATTGGAATCTCTATCGGCAAAGTAGTCAGGGTAGATGTGAAAGGCAGGCCAATAGTAGCTGCAGTGACATTAACATCCTGAGTATTCTCATAGTTTCTGACTACTACATTACCGTCTGCCACATTAGCATCACAATACTGATTACCGTCGTGAAAGATTTGAACTGTTTTGCCTTCTAAGTGTGATAGGCCGGTTATATGATGAGTTGACACTCCGCTGTATGTCAGTCCACTGTCTACGAACCAGCAGTTATTCGAGTCTGTATCCCAGTCCTGTGGTTTCAGCTTTTCTACATAGCGACAGTTATTACCGTCTATATTACGATTGATTATGAACCATACTTCGTCCTCGCCTCCTATCGAACTGGGTATGACCGCCACACTCTCGAAATTACCGTCTGTTACCTGTTTTGACCACGCCATAATGCCCTGCATACGGTTGTATTCGAGAGTCAGGCAGTTGCCGTCGCCCGCCACATACCACAAAACCGGGTCTGGTCTGTTCTGGACTGCTACTTCAACTACACAGGGGTCGGTAATATGTTCGGCAAAGAGAGTCAGCTCAGGAGTTACGAAACCGTCTTTGGACACATCATATATTATGTCGAAGACCTTGCGCCTGTTCCTGTCTGCATATACAATGGAGTCCCCTATTGTAGCAGCCTGCATATCGCACGAACCTGCATCAGACTGTCTCTCAGAGCCAATCGTATTGCCCGTCAGGGTAGAGGTTGTAGAAGTGCTGTAAATACGAATGGTCGAGCCTAATGTACCGGCAATAATACCTTTGGAGTCCTGAAGCCACAGGATAGGGTTTTGCTTCGCCGCGTCAACTTCATAGACAATCGCTCCCGTGTCCAGAGAAGAGGCAAACATATTCTCATGGTCGCCGCTTGCAGAAGCCCAAAAACCGGCAGGCTGATACTTAGTCCCCGCAAGGCATAATCTATTCTGATACATACAGACCGCCCGCGGATAGCCCCTGTATTCCGACCACGCGCCCTCCGCCCATTTTGTAGTAGCGGCAGTTCCGGCCAGGGTGCTTACAACGTCAGCAGTAACACTGTTTGGGCCTGTATATGCCGTTATTTTAACGTATCCTGCTATATCTGAATTAAAAGCAGTTAGAGTATAGGTGCAGCCACCATTTGTAATGTTTGTCGCAGTTACGCGATAGATAAAACCAGGTGATGATTCATTACCGGCAAATTCTACTGTAGCCGCTTCTCCTCTGCGCATATTCAGTTTCTGGTAAACTATTGTCCACGTTGTTCCGGCGTCTTCGGATTTTTGTAAAGACAGCAGGCCAAGCCAGCCAAAAGGGTCGTCTCCGTGCAGGTCGGCCAAAGTGAGCGTGAAATCACCTTCAATGAAAACGGAAGCGCTGTTGCCGTCGGCAGTAAAACTTCCGGATGTAGCCGCCTGGTTGGAGTCTTCGATAATTTTCCATAATGCGCCAACGTGGTTGATGTCAAAGATATTGGCGTCCGCAGTCAATGTAATACTACCTGTCTTTCCTGACGGCGTTACTTTGGTAGTTGTGGTGTTCTGAGTGAGAAACGGCCCCCAGAGCCAGTTGACATCTGCAATAGTCCAGTTGGCGTGGTCGAAGCGGCTGAGCTTCTGCACGGGATAATCAGGGTGAGCTATATACATAATATCATTTTTCTGAACGTATTGCAAACCGCGTAAGTCATTGCTATCGTATATACTCGAAATATAATAAGGATTATTGTTGCTGTCTAAAATTTGTCCTGAGCTTCCATAGCAGACAGCGGTTAAAAACAATAGTAAGATTAGTGCATATTTTTTCATTTATGGCTCCGTTCTGTAAAAAGTAATACTCTCTTGGCCAAAACTCAGAATATAGGCATCACTTGTAGAATATACAAAAGGAAGAAGACGAGCCAGCTCTCCGGTACTTGTATCTCCTGACTGCGATACGCTGGTAACAGTTTGATTGACAAATTTCAGAGGATAGTCTGGTGTGTTATAAATAGTCCACGTTGTGCCGGGACTGTTTGCGTTCCAGGTTCGGCCATAATAGGTGCTGGTACTATCAGATATTCTTTGCCAGTTGACCGCATTATTAAGACTGCTTCCGGTTGCAAAACCCACAACAGCATATAATTTATTTGCTATAAGCGTAGCTGGTGCAGAGAATGTAATTTTAACCCAGCTTCCGTTATAACTTGGAGGAGTTGAGTTTTTTACATTAACAAGAGATAAATCCACCGTTGCTGTCGCTAAAACTGAAGTAGACACTGGTTTGCCCGTAAGCTCGTTATCGGTAAGCGTTCCCCATATTTGTATGTTAGTAATACCAGGAGTTCCGGTCTTGGTTAAAAACAAATATAAATCAGACACGGTTACATTATACGGGCAGAGGAATGTTTGCGCAAAATACGCTGTATCGCTAAAACTCTTGAATACTCCTCCCGTAGGCAGCGTAGTGTCGCCGAAATTTACCAAAGATACGTTTACATCTGTAATACCGGATATATATTCGGTACCCGGACGACGTACTGTCTGTCCTGTTTGCTTGACCAGAAAATTGGTCATTTCTTCCGTACCTGACTGGCGCTGCGCAATGTCAATCCTGTACTTTATCAGAGGGCTTAACCAGCCTGAGCTTAGATTATTGGTGAAATTCTGCCCCGCGTAGATGCACACGGTCAGGCAGACCATACAGAACAGCAGCAGTAATAACAGTATCTTCTTCATTCAACAGTACGGTAAAAAGCTATTGTGTCTTTGTTAAATACCAAAACGTATGTGTCGCTGGTTGAGTATTCAAAAGGCATCATACGCGCTGCATAATTCACATCATTTATTTCCCCGATGTATTCAGTACCGCTGCGACGAAAAGCCGCACCCTGCTGTTTGACCACGAAATTAGTAAGCGTCTCTACACCCATCTGTCTCTTTTCAAGGTCGGTGCGGTACTTGAGCAGAGGGGTCAGTTCACCAGAATTAAGAGCCACAAAAATAGCGGCTGAGGCAGATGACGCGCACAACAATAGTAGCAGCAGTGATTTTCTCATTTTAGTAAAACCATCCTACACACCACACGGTCAAATTAGTGGTAGACATTTCTGATATTCTGCACCATATTCGTTTGCCTGACTGACGGTTCAAAACAAGCGAGGCCATATCGTCCGCACCTGTATAGTTCTGTGCCGTTACGCCGCCTTTCCACCAGGTTTCAGGAGATGCGTCTATGGTATCTGCCCACGTATAACAAGGGTCGGCTGCACCGGCATTTAACTCAGCAGAAGGACTGACTGGATTATGACTCAGTTGGGCCTTGCCGATAGTGCAGTTGACATCACAGACTAACTGGGCGTTGCCGCCGAAGTCAGCGATATATACCTGCGCATTGAATGTATTACCATCGGGAGTCAGGTTGGCATCGTCGTAGGCGTAGAACGCTATTTTGAGATTGGCAGCCCCTTTGGGTATCTCAGGCCACGCGGCAGTCGCTCCCCAGTAAGTGCCATCAACACCGAGAGCGGCTGCGTCTTCCGAGGCTACAGCTATCAGAAAAGGCGTCGGCTGTACTGTTTCTACTGTGTCAGCCGATGCCGTTGACAGCGTAAATAACAGCGATAAAAGGCCTAAAACAACACAGACCGCTATTGCCAGCAGAAGTACAGACGCCAACGGAACTAATATCTTGTCTTTGATGTTTAATGACATATAATCTTTTGTAACTCCCATATTAAATTCCTTAAATTGATAGGTTGTCTAATTCTCTGCCTGCTGCCTCAGCCCACGACGGGCTGCTGGCTGAGTATTTGTTATACAGTTCGTTGCCGTTTTGTTCTTTGGCATTGAGATATGCCTCGCGGTATTCCGCCTGTGCTTTGGACTCACGGCTGGTCTGCTGCGTGATGTTGGGCGATAAGATATGAGCGATACGAGCGGAAATCAAGCGGTGAAACCATCGTCGCATCAGGGTGACATCACTAACAGTCGCTGAACCGGCCTCTCCTACCCAGCGGTTGTAGCAGAGGAAGCCTTCTGTCTGGTTTGTAAATACAATTTTACCCTCTACCGTAGACGGGTATACAACATCGTCACTATCGGTATCACTCACGCCCCTGTTGTATAGCAGGTCGGTCGGGATGACGTAGCCGTAGTCGTATGCACCGTGAGCGAGCGACTCCTCGACGGACGACAGAACGGCTGCATCCGTGCCTGTACTGAGACTTTCTGCCGCTGTCAGCGTATCTGACGGTTTTGTTATCAAATATGTCGTATCAGACAGCACTTCAAGCACGGTACAGGTCTTGCCGCTCACAGCGCCAGTCAGGACAGCGCCTACCGTCCAAACGGCTGGCGCAGGAGCAGCAACTACGGTCAGTAGATTTACGGCCACAAGGTCTGTCAGGCTGACCCGCTTGCGGTTAAAACACCAGTCGTCAGCAAGCAGCTCAGCTATAATGTCTTCCAGCACCAGCACTATTTTATTAGCATTGGGTGTGGTCGGGCTGAGTGAGGTCAGCGGTGTCTGGCCGACGGAAAGCAAGCCAATGTTGGCGATAGCCAGTTTATCAGTGGTATTACTCATTTACGTCACCTAAAAATTAGTCTGCATCGGGAACAATGGTTGCCTGTGCAGCGCCAGCAGAACTCCATCCGTAAATAACCCAGTAATCAGCAGCAGTACAAACTACTTCATAAATAGAATTAGCTGTTAAAGCACACTGGTTAGTGCCATCGCAATCAACATTGTTTATTTTGGCATTAGAACCTGCAAGGGTTTCAAGCTCTACGCCGGTAGTAGGTGATGTAATACGAATCACATTACCAATAACGGCTGCTGGTAGTACTACGACCTTATCTGCATTATCGGAAGAAACTGTAACAAAACTTGCACCATCCGGAATCAAGCCTGTAGTAAGACCGTCGGCGGTTGCAGTAACAGTTTGACTGCCTGTTTGCAGACCTTTTGTAAAAGTGGAATGACCGTCTACTTTAAGACCCCCGGTAGTATCGGTAACTTCGATTTCAACCGCATAGGCGTCAGCACGGGCCGTTCCTGTATCCACAAATCTGGCAAGGTATCCTTCTGCAGCAGCTATAGGCTGTCCGGTTGTATTGCCTACAAACAGCAAACTTGAGCCGGCATGAGCAAGGGCCGTATCAGAAGATATTTGCACCAGGCCGATGTTATCCGCGCCATTCCAGTTGTTTGTAGCGGCGTCGAATTTAGCAAGCGATACAGTACCTGCAGCTTTTGCTATTGCGTTAAGAGCAGTAGAAGTTGTGGCATTGGCCGTAATCTGCAAAACATCACCTGTGCCTGCGCCTGTAAGCTGTACGGTATCATCATCTGCATCAACACTGGTAATATCCATCAGCACTCCGGCAGTTGCGCCGCCCGCGATGGTCATCTGATTATTCAGCATCAAAGCAGGAGAGGTATCGGTTGTTTCAATCTCAACGGCGTAAGCGTCTGTTACTGCTGCACCAGTATCTTGTACGAAACGAGCCAGATAACCTTCAGCAGCAGCAATCATCGTGCCTGTATTTTGAACCATTAACAAGGTAGCGCCTGTGTGTATCCCGGCAGTATCGGTAGTTAAAGTGAGCATACCTACGTTGTCCGCACCATCCCAGTTACCAGTAGAACCATCAATAACAACTGAGGCGGTAGTCTGGTCGGCAACGGAAATGACCCTCAGTCCTGTACCCAGCACGTCAGAGTTGGTAATCTGAATAGCATCTGAGGCAGCACCATTAGCAATCTGCATAATGTCGGTATCGCCGGTGTCATCATTGCCTGTTATAGCGACTAAAACGCCGGTTGAGTCTGTGCCGGTAATCTGGAGTTGATTGTTCAGTTTCAAAGCAGGAGTTGTATTGGTAGTTTCTATTTCTACCGCACAAGCCCCGGTTCGGGCCGTTCCTGTATCGACGAAGCGTGCGAGATAGCCTTCAGCTCCGTCTTTCGGCTGACCAGTGGCGTTACCAACAAACAGCAAGGTCGCTCCATTATGGGTCAGTGCCGAATCACTGTTGATATGAACAAACCCAACATCATCAGCACCAAGCCATCCTGCTGTGGCATTGGCAACTATACCGGATACAGTACCACTTGCCACACCTACTAAGTTGATACCGCCTGTAGTAGCATCAGTTGGTGAAACCTGTAAACAGTCGCCTGTACCAAGATTGGTAATAGTCATTGCATCGGCGTTACCAGTTGTACCTACGCCCGCGACCTGAAGAATTGCACCACCGGCAGCATCCTGTCCATTGATAGCTACGATACCGTTAGTTGCCAGAGCAGGCTGAGTAGCAGGCACTTCAATCTCAACAGCAGAGCTATTTGTTCTCGCTGTACCTGAGTGAACGAACCGGGCAAGGAATCCTT
>Ga0265297_10001821_pt1 | contig 46916 bp, 79 predicted proteins | sample Munlanlwell13791_FD_192502 | JGI IMG/M metagenome (GOLD analysis project Ga0265297, IMG submission 192502) | Leachate microbial communities from a municipal landfill in Southern Ontario, Canada - Leachate well 137-91 | ecosystem: Engineered > Solid waste > Landfill > Unclassified | place...
ATCTGTTTTTAGGTTAGTTTCAATAGGAGCAGGTTCAGATGGACTGATGGATGGACTGACGGAAATGGAAGATGATGGAGATGAAGATGGACTAACAGACGGAGAGACACTGGGTGAAACGGATTCGCTCGGGCTTTGAGATGGACTTAAACTTGTAGATATTGATGGTGAAATAGAGGGACTCTTTGATGGAGAAGAACTAGGGCTTGTGGAGGGGCTTTTACTTGGACTTAATGATTGGCTGGGGCTTTGGGATGGAGAAATAGACGGGCTAGCGGATAAACTAACACTAGGAGAAATTGAGGGGGAAACGGATGAGGACGGTGAAGTGGATGGACTGATACTTTGGCTAACGGATGGACTTTTAGAGGGGCTTATTGAAGCACTTGGAGAAGCAGATGGGCTTCTTGATGGTGAGACAGAAGGGGATGCTGATTCTGAAGGTTCTCCTGAATCGTCTTTATAGACATAGAAACAAGTGTCTCTGCCACTAAGTGTATACCATGCACCAATGCTATAAACACACAGATTTCCAGCATGTGTTGGCGAAGATGAATCGCCTCCAACATCTATAAAATTTCCGCTTTCGTCATCTTGCCATTCAACAGTAACAATATAATTTACCGAATCATCCAAAGATATTTTATTTACCCCTGAAAATGTAAAAGCAATAAGACTTAGGGACGTCGATATCGTAATCGCAGAAACGGCATCTGAAGTAGCTAAAAGAGTGTCAGGAACGCTTGATGTTCCAAATGTTCCAGAATGCGAATAGATTTTCGCATAAACATTACCAGTAGTATCTCCCGTTCTTATTAAATAAAATTTAACGCTATTTAAAATTCCTCCATCCCCAGTAAAAGATTGCCCCACCGATTCATCTCCAAATCCAAGCGTGGATAAACTAGAATAATTACTCTCACTGTATGAATCTACAATAGTCATTCTAAACCACCCTCCTTTCTTTGTTTTTTTGTCCTAATATAAATTCCTTTTGGCATATCTATACATCCAACTGATAAACCCTGCAAGAAATGACATTTGAAGCATCCTTGTAATTGGTTAAATCAGCTACATTAGCGGTTAAAGAAAAATCTGTATTTGCTGGTGAGGTGTTGTCGGAATCGACCGTTTCCCAACTTTCTGAAACTCGGTTATATATTTGTAAAAAAACTGTGCTTAAACTAGGAGAACAATTAGTTTGTCCTTCCCATTCTAAATTACAGGATGTGTTTGCACCTGCATAATCTTTAAACTGATGGATTGCATATTGTGATGTTGCTGTCTGTTCTGCATAAATATCATTTTTAGTATCAACATTTAAAACATCTCCTGCTGTGTAAAGGTTTTCTAAATCATTATCATTCGCTGGTAGTTCTGCATAATCTCCTTTAGTATAATTTTGCCATCCAGGACTTGGTGAAGGTGATAGGGATGGGGATAATGATGGACTTATAGACACTGAAACACTAGAACTAGCGGATGGACTGGCACTCGGTGAAACCGAAGGACTTAATGACTGGCTGGGAGATTGGGAAGGACTTTTTGAAGGAGATGCTGAAACGGAAATTGATGGTGATTTAGAGGGTGAAATACTGGTAGAGGGACTTGAGGAAGGGGAGATGGAAAGTGAAACACTAGGAGAAATAGATTGACTAGGAGATTGACTGAGAGAAATACTAGGACTTAATGAAACTGAAATACTAGGCGAGGTAGATGGAGAAATAGATGATGAAGGTGATTGGCTAGGAGATACTGATGGAGAAATAGAAGGAGAAGCTGAATTTATTGTTCCGTCGTAAATACTTTCTATCTGGTCAGCACTTAAAGCTGTTCCGTTTATAAGGAATACATCATCAAGAGAACCAGTAAGGAAACTTGCAGGTGCGTAGTTACAACCAATGCGAACATTACTCGTTGCTTGAAATCCTGCGGAATTAGCCCACGCTACATTAGTATCAGGGGAACCATTAACATATAATCTTAAATATGAACCATCCCAAGTTGCTACTGCAAAATTCCAATTATTATCGCAGACATTTACTGAACCAACTAGAACCTTATAATCAGTATTAATCGTAGTTCCCGTATTTCTATATGAAGAAACCTGTAAATAACCTGTCGCTGTTAATGTAATAAGCCTAATACCAGCGTATTTACTAGCCGCTGAAATAAAAGATTCAAAGATGTAGCCAGTTGAAGCACCATTCTTCTTTATCCAACATCCAACAGTCCAATTACCTGTCGGTTTAAAATCTGCGTGGTCGGTTGCACTGTAAGCGTCATTTTCATCTAATACTACTGCACCACCAAATTTTCCACTAGCGTCTTCAGCTGGGTCTGAAATAGCTGTTAAAGTATGTCCTTCTCCTGAACTGTCAGTTGTTAAAGCACCACTTTCAAAACGATAGTAGGCTTTTAAAGAGCTGTCGTTTATTAGACTATTAACTGAATTAATTTCGATACTTGCCATCTATTTTTCTGATTGTTTAAGTTTTTTTAAATCTTCTTCGCTCCATCCGGGAATTGGAATAAACTTCTCTACCAGCCAACTCACTGGATATTTTAAATATTTCCATTCTTTATTCCAAAATAAAGCTTTTACTCTTTGTTTTACTTTTTGTTGGTCTCTTCCAGAAGCCGGCCACGGAAATCCGAAATCTGATTTTGTTCTGAAAAGATGAGCATACCAAGTTTCGTGATTAACCAGAACTCGTCCACCTGACAACCAAGTTTTGCAAGCGATTTCAATCCCTTCATTTCCCCAATTTCCAAGTTCTTCTCTTCCTTCAGAAAATTGAGAATATTTTTCACGACTCATCATATAACAAGAACCTTGCAAACTCATTGATTCAGAATATCCTTCTTTTTTTGCTTTGTCTTTTATTCCAGGGCGATGTTTCCAGTCTTCAAAATACATAAATCTAGGTTCGGCATTGAAACAATATGACCAACTATGGGGATTAGGTTTTCCATACCAAAGCATTTTTTTTCGTATCTTGTCTCCCTTGTGGCATTGGTCGCAACATTCTGGTTTATTGTCTTGATACCATTTCTTTCCGCAGTGGTAGCATTTCCAATCAAACGCCCAAAGATTTCTCATAATAGGAACGCAAGTAACATCATCTCCGTGTTTCTTCATAAAATCAACCATCTTTCTATCAAAACCTTGGTCAAAAGCACAATGAGCGTCAACTTTCATAATATACTTTCCTTTCGCTAGTTTAGCTGCTAAATTAGTTCCAGCTCTTTGTCCAATAGCTTCTGGAACATAAATAACATTAACCATTGGATGTTGAGGTATTGCTGGTTCTGCCCACTGTCCATCTAAAACAGCAATAATTTCTGTTTCAGCTTCATGTTTTTCTATGATGTCTTGTATAGTTCTTGCTAGAAATTCTTCATTTCTAGATGGTATAAGTATGCTTAGTTCCATTTATTTTTAAATTAAATTTTATCAAAATCTAGTTCGCAATTATCTCTCATTCCTTCTGGGAAAACTTTCACCAAGTCCCAGTCTTTTAGTTCGTTGTATTTAATCTCTCGCCAATTTTCAGGTTTATTCTTGAAATCTTTTAAATCGCATTTGATTGAGGTAAAAGTTCGCCTATGTCTGATGTCTATATTTGAGCCTTCCGATGTCCACATTTCGCTCTCATCATCTGAAAATCCTCCTCTTCTACGTTTCTTTGTTCCTGGCTCATATCCCCAAATCCTTCCTCTCCTAGGTTCTCTGCTTCTAAATTCATCCAGTCCCATTTCTTCAGCCTTTCTCATTCTCATCCTGTAATGTTCAAGGGCAAATTTTCGGTTAACACATAAACAGGAAAGGGGACGCATATTGTCATACTTAATCAGTTTGAAATCCCACAATTTCCATCTCCAAACATTATTATTGTAGTAAAATACATCATCTCTGGGCGGAGTAAAATCAAAATGAGAATGGTGGTAAAGAACGTCATTTTCGCAGAAGAAAACATAATCTTCTTCCGCTAGTTCCAAACACTTTATTATCTGCTTTAAATAAGTTATGTATCCTCTTGGTAAATCGAAAACAAATCTTCTATCTCCAAATTCAACTGGTGCAAGTGAAACGCAGGTAATTGGAAGTCCTTTTTCTTTTCCAATCTTAGTCAGAATATCTTGAACCTTAGAAAATATAGGTTCTACCACTCTGTTATCTGTATAAAAAATTATTCCTTTAGTCATACTTACCAGTGTTTAATCATAAAAAAGCTTAAATTACCGTCATTCTCTTTTTCTTCTTTTGTTCCCAGAACCCAGAAACATTTAAAATCATAAACTTTTGCAAACGCATCAACGATAGCGGGAATCTGTCTTAACCTTCTAGCTGTATTTGGATTCATCTGGTAATAGTCGTGTCCTGCGATGATTCCTCCTTTTTTTACCTTTCTGTTCCATTTCATTAAATCCATTGCGACGTGTCCAAATGAATGGTTTCCGTCTATATAAACAAAATCTAAGCTTCTATCTTTAAAATCATTTACTGCTTCCCAAGATGTCTTTTTGACAAGGTGGATATTGGGATATTTTTTAGTTCTCATTCTTGCTAGTTTCTCAACTCCCTCAACAGTGCTTCCATATTTTCCATCAACGTGGACTAACTTTCTGAACTCATCCTCGTCTGTGTGAGCGTCCCACGGGTCTATCCCCCATACTTCCAATCCTGCCTCTCCGTAATCAACGATATTCTCACCCCAGCAAACCCCAACTTCAACACCTTTTTTAAATCCCATCTGCTTAAAAAATGCTGGTAAATCACGTCTTGAGCAATTAGGAATCCATGTTGGCTTTCCGCTTAAATTTGGTATTTTTATAGCGTCTATTAGTTTCATTTAATAATTGCCCATCCGTGTCTTGTAAGTTCGTGGACTGTTAAATTATTATTATTGGCAAATTCATTCACTGCTTTTCTCACTCCGCTTTTATCATAATCATCTCCGATAAAAAATCTTTTTACTTTCGGATACCAAGCGATTAAATCTTTTTTACATCCTTCATAACTATGGTCTCCATCTATATATGCGAGGTCAAAATAGTTATCTTCATAATCATTAGCCACCTCGTCCGTATGTCCTCTTTTTATTTGTATTCCTTTGTGCATCATCATTGCTCGGAAACATTCATATTGTTCGTCTAGTCTGTCTTGTGAAAGTTTGGCGTCATTGGCGGTTATTCCATCGTTAGCCCAAGAATCAACTGCGACTGCCACTTCGGGATTGTGTTCTATCATCAGTTGAAAGTTCTCTCCTCTGAAAACTCCGACTTCAACCAATTTCTGAACATCATACTTTTCCATAAAAGATTTCCAGACTCTTCGATGACCTGTGATTTCTAGTTCTCTCAAATCTTTAATAACCATATTTTGAAAATAATTTTATTAACCTTTCACACATTATTGGTTTTCCTAATTCGTTGTTTCCTTTGACTATATCTATCGCTCTTCCCCATCCCCTATAAACTCTTTCTGGATGGAAATGCAGTATTTTTACTGGCTTAATGGCTTTGTCATAACACAATTTCATCTGTTTAATCCCGAAATTATAGCTTATATTAAGCCTTTTTGACCTGTTTTTAATATCCTTATAATTTTTATCAAACATCATCATTAAAATATCTTCTTCGTTCAATGGCTTCCCTTTAACCTGTTTATTTTCCCAATACATTCCAAATTTCATCTGTCTGTATAAATCTTCTGATTCTTTTCGTAAAAATGTGCTTCCTCCATTCCATTTTGGCTCTCGCCCATAATCAGTTAGTCCCAAATCAATTCCTTCCAATCCTAGTTCTTCTTCGGTTATCCATTCTTGCTGGTAAGCGTCAAAATCGTGTAGCCAATATAGTCCGTCTTTTATAAATCCTATATCGAACAAATATGTCATTACATCTACTTTGGTTGCTTGTTTATGAATAGCGTTGAAACAAGCGTCGGGGATAACTATCGACTTTACTCCCATAAACTCATAAGGGAAATTGGTAATGAGTATAATATCTTTCCAACCCAACTCTAAACTGTTTTCAATCTGAATCTTAGCCAGTTTTTCTGTCTCTTTATCAAAATTTTTAGCTGGATTTACGTATATAATTAGGTTTTTCATTAGTGGATTTCTCCAATTTCGTAAAATTTATCTCTAAAATCTTTTCCATTTCCCCAAAATGGCAACTCGTGATGAGCAATCCTGTCTGACTTGGTGTAGTTTCTCATTGATTGGGAAGTCTTTATCTGAACGACTGGATTTTCTGTTTCATAGGTAGCTAATTTCTCTCTTGGGAAAACATCTTCCCATTTAGCGTGAAATTTTTCCTTGGGGAAGTTTTTTTGATTCACGTCCCACACCGGTTCTCCTTCAAATAACTTTTCCAGGGTATCTATGTAAAATTGTCTTCCAACTATCTGGGCGTGGGTTGCTCCGCTTAAAACGTCTCCAGTTATTCCTTTCTTGAAAAAATACTTCCTATGCTGTCCCATTACATATAAATTAGTATTGCGATAACACATATCATCTCTTTCTGGAATCCACTTAAAATAATCTGGTGGATAAACACAATCAGCTTCTATTGAGAGAACAAACTTTGTTTTTGCTTCTTTGCAGGCTATCAACACTTGGCGGAACATATTAAATCCAGACACTCCGACATCTCCAACGACAATATTCTTTCCAAAATCAATCGGTTTATGGGAAACGCTTACAATCGGTAATTCTCCGCAATACTTCAAAATGTTATCCCTAATCCGTTTTTCAAATTCAGGCTTTTCTCTATTCGATGTATAGTATATTAGAGTTATATCATCCATTTTTAAATGTTTTTAAAATATACTTAGCTAATGCAAGCGACTGTTTTTTGTTTAAAAATATTTTATTGCTCTCATCTTCGTCGCAAAGGTAAAAATCAACATTCTTATTGTCTAACTCAACATCACTTTCATCAAAGTAATCATCAATATTATATGTATGTTTTATATCTTCCATTTTTCTTTTATTTCTTTATAAAATTCTCCCCACATATCTAATGCGTGTTTATACCCTTGTTCGCAATTAGCTGGGTTTTCATTTGTCCCATTATTATGCGTTCTGGGGAAACTTCTATGTTTATGAGCAAACCACGTATTCTTATTAAGCATCAACCTACCTCCAACTTTCCAATATTTCATACACACTTCTACACTGTCTTGGATGAGTGGTCCATATCCTTCTGTTTTTAATTCTCCGACTGTTTTTAAGAAAAATTCTCTGTTTGCAATCCACATTGAACCTTGCATTGCTAGAGTTTCTGAAAGCATCACATCTTTTTGTTCTTCGTCTCTACTTCTCCACCTTTGACCAGCAAACTTCTGCACTCCCTCACTGACATTTTGAATAACAAGTTTTTCGTGTTCTACTGGCTCGTCTGGCATAACTTCCCAATTTTCAGGGTCTAAGAAGAATCTTTTAGCAGTCATTATTTCATTTTCTTTGCAAGATTCAGTCAAAATTCTGTCATATCCCTGTCCAAAACAGCAATGTTCATCCACTCTCATAAAAAACTTTCCTCTTGCCACTGATATTCCAGCATTTATCGCTCCTCTCATTCCTCTATTTTGTCCTAAATGGACATATCTTACTCTTGGGTCTTGAATAATTTCAAATGACGACCAATATCCATCAAAAACCTGTATGATTTCCAATCCATCTCCCAATTCAGAATGTTCCAACAAGTCTTTAATGGTTTTTTGTGAATATGGGTCTTTCCAGGACGGCATTACACAACTCAATATTATTTCCATATATTCTTAATTACCTGTTTAATATCGGATTCTGGTTTCCATCCTAACACCTTTCTTGCTCTTGATGTATCTGCTAATTCACCAGGCTCATCAAAACTTGGATAAGGTAATATTTCTCTTTCAGCCTTAGGATATAGTTCTTTAAATATGTTCCAAAGTTCTTCAAGTGTTATTTTCTGGTCTCCTCCAAGATTTATCAATTCTCTTGATAACTTAAGTGCCATCTCCGTTCCTCTCACTAAATCTTTTACGTGTGTATACCCTCTAAACGAAGTTCCATCACCATTAAAAGTTATTTTTTCTCCTCTCTGATACTGACCAAGCCATTTTAAAAGAACCATCTCTTTTCTTCCATTTTCTCCAATAACCGTGAAAGGTCTGATAATCACATAATCAATATCCGAATTTTGTATCATTTTTTCTCCAACCAACTTTGTTATACCGTATATTGACTTGGCTTTAATTGCGGAACTAGAAGAATAATGAACTAATTTAGCCTTATGTTTTTTACATAAATCTATTAAATTTTTTAGACCAATGCAGTTGGTTGAAAAAAACTCTTCATAATATTCTTCTCCTATTGATACCCCCGCTCTTGCTGCCAAATTTATGACTATATCAAACTTTTCTTTGTTAAATAAATCATCAAGTTTATATTTATCCCTAATGTCATTTCCATCAACTAAATCATAAACATAAACATCGTATCCTTTTAATTCTTCTTGAAGATATTTTCCAATAAAACCTTTTCCTCCTGTTAATATTATTTTAGGCATATTATAAAATGATATTTATTATTAAAATCTTTGTATGACTTTCCCCATTTTGAGAAATCAATGTTTTTATCGTAAAATTTCCAATCTTTTTTATAAGGCTTATAGTCTTTTCCAACGAATCCGAATATTGCCACTCCCTTAGGTTTTAATATTCTCATTACTTCATCAACCATCTTTTTCGGTTCGGAAACACATTCATACATTCCATTGCAGAGAACCATATCGTAAGTTCCATCAGGTAAATTGCAATTACATATATCTTGAACGATTGTAGGATTGAGTTTCTTATTAGTATCAATCGTTGGAAATCCATAATCCCAATATCGGCTTTTTCCTACATCTAAAACATTTCCTTTAGCGTGTTTTTCTACCCAATCGTTATACCAAATCCTATATGGACTGGGGTCTGAAACCTCTTTTAACTTCTTTATCATAGGGAACTCCGTTTATGTTTAAATATTCAAATATCGGTGCTTTATAGTTTCTATTCTTTAATTCTGGTTTGAGACATAGAAACTCTTGCACTAAGTCTTTATCTAAAAATGGGTATCTTGTTTCAATCGAGAACGCTCCTCCAACATATTCTTCTTTATTTAGATAATCCCTTTGTGTCCCCCCAGAAAAGTTAGTCCATTCTTGCAGTTTTTCGGGGAAAATACCCTTGAAATTGCTCTGTTTCGGATATAATTTGTAATCTCCGATGATTTCATCTGCTCCTTGACCGCTTAAAAGCACCTTTTTACCCTCTCTGTTGGCTTTGTAGCAAATATCAGCCAGTCCTAACGAGGCAATATCATCTAAAACTGTTTTTTCTCCTGCAAATTTATAGGGAACTTCTTCTAACCTTTGTTCCAGTAGCCATCTCGCTTCTACGTTGGGAGTTATTTCTTCGAACTCATACACCCCTCTGGCTCTTCGCATTATTATATTCGAATCTTCATTGTTTAGGATTGAATAAGCCTTAAATCTAATCCCTTGTTTAGAAAGTTCTTTGCTTATCGCTCCGCTATCATAACCGGATGAAAGCCCGATGAAACATCCATTTATCGCTCTTTTTCTAATAGAGTTTTCAAAGGCTTTAATCCAGTCGTCATAGGTGTCTTTAAATTGATTCCAATCCCATTTGTGATAATGTCCTTTAGCTATCAGTTTTCCAGTTGAAATCGAAACAGCTTCAATCATATTCGGGCGTATCTGATTTCCCCCTACTCCGCTTTTATAACTGGAACATTCTATTCCATTTCTCCAAAGAGGTTTAGTGGCAAATGGGTCGGTAATGAATAAAGCGGTATCGTTTCCAAAGTCATACAAAGCTATCGCAAATTCTCCATCCAGATATTTGGGAAAATTTATTCCATATTTTTTATATAATGGTATCAAATTCTCACCATCGCTTTTATCAAATTTGTGATTGTAAATCTCTCCGTTATACAGACAAACAATATCTCCATCTACGAATGGTTGAGTCGTCTGTTCTCCTGTAATCGGCAATAAATTATGAATGAACGTCAATCCGTTAATCTCGGTTGTGTGAGTTATTTCTCCTCGATGTCTTATAAACTCGTTATTACCTTTTCCTTTACTTACGAGTAGTCCACACATCCCTGTATTTTTTTGCGATTTTTTTCCAAGTATAGTTTTCTAATATTTGGATTCTACCGCTTAATTTTCTTAACGCTTGCTTGATTGATTCGACATCTCTTTCTATTAAAATAACTCCTTCTAATTCTTCAGCTATTCCCACTCGTGTTGAGATAACGGGCTTATTCATTGCCAGCATTTCAAGCGTTGGATTGTTGCAACCTTCGCTCTTACTTGCTATCGCCAGACAGTCTATCTCTTTATAAAAATCTCTCATTTCTTCTTGGTTCTTTCCTTTTTCAGCTATCATTAAGTCTAAATTCAATTCTTTGCAGGCTTGTTTTATAAGTTCTAGTCCTTTGTGTCCATTGTCTATCCCGACAAATCCTACTATGAAATTTCTTTTAAACCTTTGTTCGTTTACTCCATTTGGAATATAAACCACATTGTTTCCAAATAACTTTTTGTATCTATCTTCCAAGTCAGTATTTTGAGCCACACAGCAGACAGTATTTTGATATATTTCTTTTAAATCTTCCATCTTATCCCACCTTTCCTCCAGTGTCCGATATGATGCCAGTGTGGTAAAAACTTTATCTTTATGTTTCAGGATATAATCTTTGCATTTAGTTATCCCCCCACTAAATAGGAAGTGGATTACATCATATTCTTCTTCAGGCAAGTGCCATCTATCAACAATATCAATCCAATCTTCTCTGAGTTCTTTTTTTAATGATTCTGCTCGATTGAATGTTGCCCAAGGGAATTTGTCAGCGTGAACAATGAGTATTTTCATAATTTAAAATTATAATCCCAATAATGAAACGAGCTTATATCGTGTCCATTCCATTCACCTCTTTGCACGTTGCAAAATTCTAAATCCAAATCTTTACACGCCTTTTTGATTTCTTCGCTTTCTTTATTCCACGGGGAGAAGAAGATTTTAATTTCTTTGGTTCTTTCCACCATACGAGATGTATTTTCTTTCCAATATTCCAAACTTTTTTTAATATCTTGATAACATTCTTCATAACTTAGTTTTGAATAATCTTTATGCTCCCATCCGTGAAGTCCAATTTCTAGTAGTGGTGCAGTAGCTAAGTAATAGAATAAAGCGTGATTATTCCACAAGTCTTTCATTATCACTGCTACTGTATGGACTTTTCCTTGGTCTATAAATTGTTGATGGACTTTTTTAAATTCACAGATACAGGTATAAATAGATGGGTCATCATCTCTCCAAATTTTCATTTATGTTAAATAATGATTATGGTCTTCGTATCTTAATTGAGGACAATTTTTGATATTCAAATCTATTCTATTAACTTTAAGCTCTGGAAATCGCCTGAGAACGACTGGAAGGCTTAATTGGTCTCTTTGACCGTATCGGCATATTTCAGCCCACCACGCCTCGTTAAATCGCTCTAAAAGCGGTGTGTGTCGTCTAATAATGAATCCTCCCATTGCCATCTCTTCTTTTTTGATGTCGAGGTCTTTGTAGTGTTCTCCTTGTCGAATAGCTTCAAGGTAGATTTCAGAACGCCTGTTGAACTTGTATTTAATCCATTTAAGCTCCCAGTCGATGTTTTTTGATTTGTAGTGGCGGAAAAATGCAATATCATAATCTTTTAACCATTCTTCGACTGCTTGTTCTTTCGAAATGTTTAGATAGATATTCCCATCCATCCAAATACTTATATCGCAGTCTAAGAACTTATGAGGTAAAATTTTATAAATCTTTGCGTTATATACAGGACTTTGAAACTTATCATATCCAGATAAAACAGTTATATCATCTCTGGGTTTATCTTTGTCATTGCTAATAGAAGTGTAAGGAATTATCTCCATACTACTGTTAGCTTATTAGCAATTCCAGGCACTCCGCTTTTTATAAACAATCCATTAGCGAATATACAATTAAATTCATAAGTCATTTGAGATGAGGTAGCTTTAAATTCTGCTAACTTGGTGGCTGTTCCATCATCTATCCCATCATACATTTCAATAGGAGTAGCAGCAGGAGTTGATAAAACGATACTCTTTAAAAATCCTCTTCCTTCTTTAATTGTTGTTGTTCCTTCTGATTCAATATAGGTGAATCTGCAATCATTTGACATAGTTTTAATTTAATTTATTAACGTGAGAACGCTTATGAGCCAAAAGTCCTAATTGGTTTTTACAAACCTTACCGCAAACATCACAAACAAAAGATTCGACTTTAGATTCTTCTATTTGTTCGATAGTTTGTTTGGCTGTTCCCAAGACCTCATCTTTTTTCCATTGAGGCATTTTATCGAATGTAATCTTAGACCAATCTGGACTACTCATATTTTTTTAATTAAGTATTACTGGCTAAGGCGACCCAATCGCCCCAGCACAGAAATATTCAATTTTAAGAGGATGAAGGACTGATACTCGGAGAAATCGATACTGAGACACTAGGACTCTTAGACGGAGACAGTGATGTGCTAACCGAAGGGCTAACTGATTTTGACACCGACGGACTAACCGAAGGGCTAACTGATTTTGACACCGACGGACTAACCGAAGGGCTAACTGATTTTGACACCGACGGACTAACCGAAGGAGACAAAGAAACAGAAGTCGAAGGGCTGGCGGACACTGAAACCGAAGGAGAAGCCGATTTAGATATTGAAGGAGAAACGGAAGGAGAGGCGGACGGAGATATTGTAAGTGCAATAGCGTTATATTTGCTTGTAAACGCTTTCACATACCAATATGTTCCATCAGAAATCATCTCTACCCTATCTCCAATAACTGCCACGCTATCAGTAAATGTGATAGTAGAAGCGGCAGTAATGTTATAATCAGCATCATTTTCAGCATTGATGTCAGACGTATAAATCTGTCCAAACATCTGGTTTTGAGATTCACTGACTATCGTATAACTAGCTCCCGATGGAGCAGCTTTAACGATGAAAGTAAAGTTCAAACCAGCTTTTACTTTTGGCAAAGTAACCGCAAATTCAGTAGCAGAATTAAGGAAAATTGTTTTTCCCGAATCTACCTCTGAAAGAGTAGTCACTGCTGTAAGTGTTCTAGGTTTAACTAGAAAATTTTTAAATTGTGTTGCTCTCATTGATTTAAAGAATCAAGTCTATAATACCTTTCGGTTTCCTCCGACTAATCAGGTCAGGTCAATCTTGATTCAGTTAATAATTAACTTTCGCTAGGTGAAATCGAAACACTGACCGAAGGAGACAAAGACGTAGAAACTGAAGGTGAAGCGGATGGAGAGATAGAAGGAGATGCGGATGGGCTTTGAGATTGCTCTCTAAAAGTAATTCCGTCTGTCATAGACGAGAACCCATCAGCATACCAGTAAGTTCCATCGGAAACTAATTTAACGCTATCTGCAACTTTAGAGGCATTAGCTTTAAAGTTTACATTTTCCGTTCCTCCAGTTTCTTTATCTGCTCCTATGTTGGAGTTGATATCAGAAGTTATAACTTGACCTCTGATTATTTCAGCTCCGCCTTTAGCATAAATCTTGTAATTTCCAGTCGTCGGTGCGGTTTTGACAATAAATTCAAAATTTACTCCTCCTCTTGGAGATGGCAAGGTTATTGTGAATCCTCCTGCTGCATTCAAGAAATAAGTCTTTCCTGAATCTGAATCAGTGAGTATCCTAGCTTCAGCAAGAATCGCTGGTTTTACCATTAGATTCTTTACTGCTGTTGTTCTTCCCATAATGATTGAAAGGGCGGGTATATATTCCTTGCGGTTTCCTATGGGTAATCAGCCCACGTCAAGCCCGCCCTAGTTAATGAATTAAGAAGTCGCTCCAGTCGAACCAACAATCCATTTGAAATCAAGAACTCCATAATCGTATGAAGCTGAAGATTTGAATTTCCAGTCGTCCGTTTCGAAATCTTCTCCGTTTCCTCCGATTGAAGGAGCTTTGAAGGTAGGATTTTCAGAAATTTCGCAAATAGCGTCAGTATGAGCCAAGTCAGCAAGCATCCAGTAGTTGTCGTAGTCGGTCGTAACTCTTCCGGCTGCGGTTGTTCCAAGATACGGCAATACCAAGTGCTTATACTTTCCAGCATAAACATTGGTAGCGTTGTTGGCTTCATCAGGAATTAAGGTTGACTTCAGGAACTCTTTAACAGCGTTCTGAATTGTAACGTTTCTACCTGTGATAATCGTATCTGGCATAACGTCAACAATGTTTCCATTGTTGTCTTCGAAGGTGTTAAATTTGTTCTCTGCTTCCTCCAAACCAGCTCTGCTGAAAGCAGTAGTGATAAGGTTTGAATAGTTAGTAGAGTTTCCTGTTGCAGTATGGCCAGTATCAAAAATATTCTTTCCATCTGCTGAAGTCGTTGAGACGGTTTCACCATTTCTATTCGTGTAGCTTGCGGCTGACATTCCGAATGTAAATTGGTGGGTGAGGTCTAACTCGATTCTTTTAGCGGTCGTTTCACCAAGTTTTCTCATCTTCTTTTCGATTTCTCGATACTTGTCATACTTTCGCATTTCGAAAGTAACAGCATCTATAAGACCGATTCTCTGTTGAGATAGATTCAAGGTGTATCCTTGCTTAATAGAACCATAGACATATTTCTCACCTTCGTTCTTCCTTTCAGCGAATCCATAACCGTCAATTATGGAATGCTCGGAAGTTTTATCAGTGACATTGCGAACGTCATACATTTTTCTAGCGGCGTATGGAATGGAATTGAATCCTTCCCGCCACAATACACGAGCGTTTTTCACAAGGTCATTGAATTGTGATGTCTGTATCATTGTCTAAGTTGTTAATTATTAGTCTACGATTGAATTAGGTCGTGGGTCGGTATTCTTAGCCATTTTACATACTGCTTGAGTAGTAGAAATGTGCTTAGTTACAAGCCAGACATCATAAGTTGACGAACTAACGTCAATTTTTGTGTCATCGTATGTTCCGTCCGCATCAACCCAAGTTCCCACATAAGATTGTGCACCAGTCCCAGTTCCAATATCGCAAAGATATTCAGAATCAGGGTCTCCCACTAAAACTGGCACCATAGTGTTCGAAGCATAATCGCTATCAGTTGCAGCAACAGACTTTTGGATAAGTCCCAAAGGTTGATTATCTGCATCATCAGCGAAAGTCTTTACATATCCACTAGAAAGAAACACGAGGTCGCCATCAGTGAATACTTCAGAAGCAGTCTTCGGATACCATTCGGTATGGAAACTTCCTCTATATGGTTTTATCATTGTTTTTTAATTAAAGTTTAATTTCGGCAGTTAAAGAATCATCTTCTTCTGCCAGTTTTTTGGGGTCAATTCTCAATCTTTCCGCAAACATAATTGCATCATTAGATAAAGAGTTAGACTCCTTGCTCGTCTTTTGAGTAGTTTTGGAAACAGATGACATATCGGCAACAGATTTTTCAGCTTTGTTATCATCAGATTTGATATTAGATAATTCTCCTCTTTCATATCTGGTTATTATCAAGGCTCTTTCGAGGTCTTTTAAGATATCCTCTTGAGTTTCTTTGCCATTTTTGGGATGGTAGTTGGAAATAACTTCATTCCATTTGTCCTCTTCAGCTAGTTCGGGATTTTTAGTCACGAATTGAGCAATAGCAGATTTTTCATTGTATTTCTCCACAATGCTTTTAGCTCTTTCTTCAGCTTTCTTTTCAGCTTGGGAAAGTGTCTGCTCTTGGAACTTCTTGGAATTTTCATCCCATTCAGGATACTCTTCCTCTTTCTCTTCTTCCTTTTCCTCAGGTTTTTTAAGAGTGAGGTCTTTGTATTTGAGCATCCCTTTTTTGTAGTTTTCTTTTTCCTCTTCTGACTTTTTAAGACGTTCTTTCAAAGTATCAACGGATTCTTCAGTTTCAACCTTAGTCTCTTCAACTTTGGTTTCAACTTTAGCTTCCTCCTCTTTGACTTCTGTTTGTTCCACTTGACCAGTTGTGTCGGCAACAGAATTACCATTTAAGTCAATTTCGTCTACTTTTGGCATAATTTTAACTCGTTTGTTTTAATCCGATTTCGAGCTTCGGACATTATCCAAATTAAAAACTCCTACATAGAGTGCAGGAGTCTTTCCTTGATGGAATCTATGAAAAAACCATCAAGGGAAAGCTTCCGCCCTTTATGTTTTCATAGATTTTTAAATTGTTGTTAAATTACTTGCTTTTAATTAGCTTTCCAATTTGTTTTGTTAATACCTCTACTAATTTTCCTTTTTTAGCGTCATTCCCAGAAAAAAACATCGTTTTATAGTCATTAACAATAGCTGGTCTGCAATATCTTTTCCACAAAATAACACAGACATCACCTAGCTTTACATTTTTTTTAGCAATCAACTTCACAGATTTTTATTTTAAATTATTATCTTTTCTTCTTTTAAACTCGCTGTTTATATTAGTTGATAATCCCTTTAGTTCATTTAATCTTCCTCTGGCTTCTGCTCTGTCTTTATCAGATAAATCAAGCAAGAGAAGATTAACCAGATATTTCTTTCTCATTGTGTAATAGTGCTTGAATCCTTCTTCTTGATAACTCTTAAACAACCAATCTTGCATTTTCTTTACTTCTATCGTTTCTGGTTGGTATATGTCGTTTCCTAGTAATTTTAATAATATTTTACTAAATAACATAGTAATTTTCTAAAACTTGAATTATAATGAGCTTTATTTAAAATAAAATCACTCTTCATCCTTTGATTACAACAATCATATCTTACTTTAAAATATGATAATCTTATAAATCTTTTTAAATCATCTAAGTCTTCTCTTCGGTGTTGTATCAAGACTGGAAACCATATTTTACCACGCATATTACCCCATAGTTTTCTTAAAAAAATTGAAATTTCAAAAAAATTACTATTAGGTATCGAATAATAATATTCACGTCCCACATTGACATCAGGTTTTCTCCCTAAATAATCTAGTTTTATAAGTAATTTTTTAATCATTTGGGTATTTTTTTATTCCTATTTTAATCCCATAGACATCAGAATAAACATCACATCCCTCGGCTATATATGGATATATTGCCTCCGCCAGAATATCTTTTCTGATAAAATCTAAATTTAACTTATCAGCACAATCACAACAAAGAATTATTTTATCTTCTATCTCATATCCAGCCTCTTTTCTTATCCCTTGTATCTTATGTTTTAGTTCATTCAGTATCCCTTCAATAAATAATGCTGGAGTTATATTTGTAGATAAACCAACTCCATCTTTTTCAACAAATAACACTGAATTACACTTACTACATATTTCTTTCATAGATTTTTAATTAAAAATTATAGCTTAGGCAATGGTTGCATCCCTGCCTGTCCAGCAGTCGCCATTTCAGCCCCTTGTTCTTGAGGCAATGGATTTCCCATTTCATCAGTTTGTTGTTGTTGCTTAGGTGCTAGTTCGTATTCGTCTGGGTCGTCTTCATAAGCGACTAGCATATCTTTAGCTAGTTTCTCTTTATTCCCCATTAAAACCTCAGGAAAGTATACTCCCAATACTCTCAACTTTTCTTCAATCTTTAATTGGGTCATTCCAGATTCTCTTTGATAAATTGAATCGCTTATAACCTTTATATCATAAATCCAATCATCAAGATAGTCTGATGTAATGTAAATCTTTTCGTATTTTTCACCGCTTTGTTTCTTCTGGGCTTCTTCTTGGATATCAACTTCATTTTGTGATGGTAGTTCTTTTTCTCCTCCAACCATTTCTATTCCAAGCGTTCCCTTAGAGCCATCTGATAACTCTGCATTGTCAACCGTAAATGATTTGTATTTGTCTATAATGTTTTCTCCACTTTCTCCTAATATCTTTTCAGCTTTTGGCTGGGTATAGTAGACAAGAATATTCATTATTCTGAGTTTAATCTTTTGAATCCAAAGAGAAGTAAGGAACATATACAGAATACCCTTGAGCTTCTTGGCGTTCTCATTTGCGATAACTACTTCTCTGGCGGTCACGCCTCTGCCTGCCACTCCTTGTTGATTAGAATCAACACTGGAAAGGTCAAGACCCCTTGAAACCATTTCAATCATCTTGAAATCAGACTGGTCGACTCCCTTAATTGGTATTTCTTTAACCTGTTGGATGTCTTGGACGTAAATCTTAGTATCTATGGTGCTGTTAGGGTCTTCTAAATCGAAATCATCCTTATTGATGTTTCCGATTAAAAGAGACGGAACCATTGATTTATATGTCTTGTCAATAGACATATTGAACAGAGCGTTGATGACGTCCTGTTCTCCCATTAAGGTATTAGGAAGTGAATTTCCATAGAAAAAATCAGTCGCAAATGGTTCAAATACAGTCTTAGCAAACGGATACCATTTCTTTTTCTTTCCTAAAATAAGAGGAGATTCAAACAAGAGAACACCATTAGCGATTATCTTGAAATCATCTTTCCCTTTATTGAAATATCTGATAACTTCGATTGGTTCGTCATCCTTTTCTCTTTCTTGCCAAAATTCTTTAAAATAAACATCTTGCTCGTTTTTATCGGTTAATTGGTTTGATGTTTTAACATATCCGGCTTTCTTATATTTTCCAAATTCTGTTTTAAATTCATCTACTCCCATTCGTTCTACCCAACAGATAGATGGTTGCTTTTGGATGTCAAATATCGTCCAGTCTTTGATATATAGATTCATCAATGGAACAATGAAATTGACACATTGATTGTCTGTTTCTACTTCTTGCTCTTCTGTTTCTATCTCTCCTGTTGTCGGGTCAAAAGACTTTATTATCTTTCTTTTTGCTTTAGCCTTAAGATAACCGTCATAAACGATAACCGTTCCTTTCTCTGCTGTTTCCCACGCTTCAAAGAATATCTGCTCTTCCTTATTGTCCTGGTCGTAAGAGAATTTAATCAAATGTTTCATTATATCAGCTCTATTGGCATCTCTTCCAAGTCTTTCATTTTGGGCAACAACTTTAGTCTGAGGGATATCAAGAGCCACGGCCGCTAACATAGCCTTGAATTTGTTTCTGGTGACGGGATGAAAGAAATTAGATTGCCAGCTTTCTTTTCCTTGTGATTCTCTTGTTGGGACGAATCCGTTAAGCCTAAGTTGTGAATCATCTATAAAATCTTTTAACGATCGGTCATTAAAATACTTCCACTTCTGATTTCGAAGCTTCCGCATACTCTCAAATTCATCATAGACAACCTTGATTGATTCTTTCTCCTTGTCAGAAGGAGTATATTTTACTTTTGGTTCTTCCATTATAGTTGGCTTTGAGTTCTGAATTGAATATTATTACCTATGAATCCATACTCAAATGCTTTTTCTCTAGTTATATCTTTAGTTGGAAACTTCTTTATCGGATAAACATCATCAAAATCTACTAAATCTATTTTTTTATCTTTTGGAAGTTTCTTGTTTATCTCTATAAATTTTTCATTCTGATTAGCCAAACCAATAGCTATGTTAATTTCGATTTGCTTTAATTTTTCAGTATCTATATTACCCTTGCTATTTAAAGCCTTTTTTCCATACCAGTTAATTACGTTAAGAGTATTATTTAAAAGATTCTTAACCTTAATTTTAGCTCTCCACTCTTTATGTCTATCCTCATTTAATCTAGCTTCTGGGTCTTTTTCTATTTCCCATCCGTGGCAATAAATCTCTTTGATTCCATCTTTAGTAATGACGGGAGCCGCTCCTTCCATTTTATCTTCATTTCTCCATAAATAGATTGTCCAAGGTTTTATTTCAGTTTCTTTTTTCATTGTTGTTCTATTACTTCGAAATCTTCAATCTCTTTAACTATTATTGAACTTACTAAATTGTTTCTAAGCCAATGTCCATAAGCAGTTTTAAGCGTAGGAAAATCTCCTTTTACCTCTAAATACACTTTATCTTTAATCACTTTTTCGTCTTGTCCTAAGATTAAATATTTCATAATTTAGTATTTATATCCTCCACATATTGAACATTGTCCTTTATCGTCGTAAACTGGAAACTTCTTTTTGTGTCCTCTGCATTTTCTCAATGATTTATTAGATAGTTGTTTATTGAAATTAGTTTCTTTTTCTTTGGCTTGTTTGGATTGGTTTTCTCTCATAGCACTCATAAGTTCTTCTTGCTGAGTTGTTTCAAGATAAATTACTAATTGAGCTTTATGCTTTTTACCGTCCCATCCTAATTTTTTCCAAGGTAATTTAATTCTCATAATTAGCACATTCTTAATTTATATGGGCTTATTGTTTGAGGTCTTTTCTTTTTAACTCGCTCTCTCCTCGGTCTGTATGAATCAAGTCCATATCTTATAGCGTCCATTGAGTTTGACCATTCGTGAACTGTATCGTCTGGGTCTTGCAAGAATACTCCTGTCTTTTGGTCTTGCTTCCACATATAGTTTCGATAAGCCTTAATTGTGTTTACACTCCTCGATGTGAGGCTTATCTTTTGGTCTTGGACGTATTGTATGCCTTGATTGACGCTTCCCTGTCCCTTTTGGGCGGGATAAGCATTGATTCCATATAACTTCAGCTCATCAATACTCTTAGGCTCGGCACTGTCGCAAATTACCATAACTTGAGGATTGGATAAATTCGTGATTATATCCGCTATCGACTTATTACTCAATCCTTTTTGATATGTCTGCTCGTCTATTATGAAACCATCATTGTATTTATAAATATCAACTAGAACAGTAGGGTCTACACTATATCCAAAGTCTAATCCTCTTCTTTCTAATCTGGCTTCGTGAGGGATATCATCAATTATCTGCCATCCTGTATAAATTCTTCCTTCGATTTCTCCCAGTTGTCCTAATCCATATACTTGCCACCATCTTTTATTGTTCTTATGGGATTCTATTTCGTGTATTGAAACTTCATCAAGGGCTTCATTATCTAAATAGGTGAGTGTAATAAAATCTATATCATCTCTGTTCGGAAGCATTTCAGTATAGAACCAAAACTCTTCACTTGGATTCCAGTCCATCCATACTATCTTACGAGTTCTGGTTATGAGCTGGTCAGCTATGCTATATGGAAGATTGTTAGCTTCATTTAAGAAAAGTATATCTCTTCTTGGGCCGTGAGCTTTTCCAAACTTATCAAAACTTATAAACTCCAATATTGTCTTTCCTGGGAATGTGTATGTATGGCTTGATTCGTTCCAACTTTTATCATTCCAATATCCATGAGCAATCATTATGTTTTTAAAATCTCTCATTGCTCCTAAATTGAGATGAGGATAACTTTCAGCCACAACAGTCATTACTTCATTGTTTGTGCTTTGTCCATAGTCTATGAGCCAGACTAGGATTGATATAGTCTTGCTGGCACTAGTTCCCCCCGAAATCGCCCTAATTCTCTTCTTTAGGTTGAATATCTTCTTTGTCGCTTTCGTGTTTTGAAAAGCCTCCATATATTGGTATTATTTTTTCTCCTCCGCTAGTTATATCTGTATCTTGTTTAGGCATTCCTTCACTCATCTTCCAAATAATCTCGCTAGATAATCCTTTTAAAAAATTTTCTTTTTCCTCATCAGTCATATCTTTTAACTTCCTTGAGGCATATTCTTTTAATGTCATTCCGCTTCCTTTGGGTCTTCCCTCTGGATTTCCACTTATTCCCTTTTTAAATGTTCCATCAGGATTCCTGTTTTCTCCTGTTTTTTCAGGAAACCTTAAATCATCTATTTCATTCATAATATTTGGATTATATCCAACTTCTGCTATTAGATTTCCTTCTTTATCAAATGTTTGGTCATATATTATTTTTGTTTCTTTCTTTTCTTTCGGAGGCACGCCAAGATTTTCAGAAGATTCGCTTCCGCTTTTGAAATTACTTGTAATTGATTCTTCATTTGGCATAAGTTAATTCTGGTATATATTTTGTCCGTTAAAATGTTGGATTTCGTGCTGAAATATTTGAGCATTTATTCCTTCAAATTCCTTAGTATGTTTGTTTAGATATCTGTCTTGATATTCAACGGTTATTTTAAAATATCTCTTAACGCTAACAAATGGACGGAATGGGAATGACAGGCATCCTTCTTGAGCAGTGAATGGTTCTGATTTTTCAATTATCTTTGGATTTATTATCACTGTGTGAGGCATAAACCCTTCCTTAGCTACAAAAATTCGATATGGATTTTCTGAAACCTGGCAATGGGCAACCGCAAATCCACTTCTGCCATTCAAAAACTTATTTACTATCATCATTTCTTCCATTGACTCTATATCTTTTTTCAGTTCTTCGGTTAATTCATCTACTTGTTTCGATAGTTTTCTATTAGGAGGGAGTATCATAACTATTCAAAATCTTCTTCCTGATATTCGGTAAAACCGATACAAGGAGTTAAATCGTTTTCGCTTTTATCTTCTTGTTCCGCTACTGAATCAAATTTATATTTAAACTTCTTCTCAATCTTTATTGCTTCATTGAGGTTTTTAGCTTTTATTTCTTTTTTTTGCCAAAAGATATATCGAGGCATAAATTATCTTAAATCAGTGTCTAAATTTCTAATTTTGCTAAAATAACATCAATTACTGTATTTACTCTAGATACTTTTCTTGTTTCATCTTTTATCAGTCCAGCGAGTTCGCAATCGCAAGATACTTCTTCTACATCAGCACAATCAGATTCTGGAATTTGTCTTAAAATAGGTTTTAGTCTTCTTTCCAGTTCTAAAATACTTTTTAGCAATACTTCTGTCGTTGCCCCCAAACAACCAATTTCTATGACTACTTGTCCTTCTTTTTCCGCTTCTCCGATTCTTTTAAACATTTTTGATGATTTTTGTTCACATTCGCAAGTTTCTTCGTATCCCATATCTTTTAAATTTAATAATTAACTTTTCCTATTCTCAAGCGAGGCGTTATTTCAGCCATCGCTTTGTTCCATTTCTTAATAAAACCTCACTTGAAAATTGGATATAAAAAAACAACATAAAAGAATTAAATCTTCTATGTTGCCCGTTATTGTTTGGGTTTGTGTTATATTGGCTCTTGCGATTCAGCGTCTAGATGTCCATCTTCTCTTCCGTATATTATTATTCTGAATTTTTTATTATCATCCAGCAGTTCTTCTATCTTTTTTTGAATACTTGCTAATTTGGCAAGTTGTTTTTCTGTCATTTTAAATAATGATAGCACATATTTTGAATTAAGTCAATCACTCAAAACACGCCATTTTTTATATATTTTTTTGGTTTTAAAACTATTTTCACTATATTTTCGGTTAATGTGGGCTGTTCCATTTTTTATTTCTTCTTCGGTAGCTGGTATTTCTATCCATACCCTATTTTTGTAATCTTTAGGCAGTTTTAGCTCTTTAAGGCAAGCTTCCCAATAAAAACAGTTGTGATCACAAGGGTTGGAAACATATTGTCTTGGTTCTCCGTGAAAAGATGGTGAACAGTTCATAAATTTTTTAGTGCGTTAATTAGTTTTTCTTTTGATTTTTTATTGTTTTTCTCGTCGTATTTTACCCCTAAACCTTTGTAGGGGGATGACGGGAGCTTATTTATTGAGATTCATTTGTTTTTCCTAAGTCTGGGTCATATTCATCTTCTAATAACGCCTCAAGCAATGATATCTTGAAATTATCTCTTTCGTGTTCTACTGCCTCATAAAGTTCATCCAATAGTTGTTGTATTTTAGCTTTATTCATTTTATTTAAATTAAATTACAAACTCATCCACCTACGGGAATTAGCAATATAGCTGTTGCATTGATTTTTTCACTCTATTAGCTTGCCAATCTTTGAATTGTTGCTGCGTTTCGCATAGTTTTCGTTCATCTGATAGACAGATATGCATACTTCCAATTATGGGCTTATCCCACCTTATTATTTCTCCGCAAACTCCGCATACTTCGTATATTTTGCCGTTAATAGTTTTCATATACTTATAGTATTTAGAAATTTATCTATTCTTTTATTTAATTCTAAAACAGTAGAATTAGACCCGACTGTTTCTGGCATACCGGTTTTATATTCCAACCTTACCGCTTCCAACGCTTCTCTCGCCCCTCGTTTGTATTCTTCTTGAGATATTTGAGTTAGGGATTGACGGAGGAAGTTTTCCACATTTTCCAGCGAAGGTTTTATATCATAAAGTTTTTTAATCTTTTCTTCTATAATGGGGTTTAAATCAGAGAAATATCCTCCACATTCACAATATCCAAAAACCGATTGTGATACGTTATCTTTTCCTGATGGTGAAGGAGTTATTACTCCTCTAGGGAAACCAGTTGCTTCCCTTTGTTTTCCGCATTTTGAGCAAGTTATCATATATTTTTTAATTAGCTTTTAGGTTAATTTAATAGATTATCGCTTACTACTGCAAAGATAATCATATATATCATAAGCGTCCCCCACATAACACCAAATAATGTCTTAGATGGATTTTCATCTGAACATAAGACCAATATTCCCAATATTCCCCAGAGAATAACATTGATTATAGCTAACATAGTTTTTAATGTTTATTCATTATCTAAGTAGGGAAGGCGTTCGGGAGTAGCGTTTCTAGGCAGTCAACTAATTCTGCCCGTGTCAGGATATCCCTGCGTTAGTTTGATTTAGACGACTCTCATCCCCATCTTCCCTACTTAAAGAACGAAAATGAGTTATAGCGATGAAGCGATTACATTATGATGTTTATCAATAAATTTACCTCCCTCATTTCTATATTCATCAAATGTCATAAGCTCTGAATATACCATTGCGTGAAGTATTCTTTGTCTAATTTCATTGTGTCTTTTTGCATATTGACCATTTGTATTTAGAAAATCCTCTTTTTTAGCAAATTCTAAATAAGATAACAGTTGATAACATTCTTTTTTGTCTAATTGTATAATTGCTTTTTCCATATAGTTATTTATTATTTAATTATCTCCCATCCTTTAATTGAGACGGAGCAAGGTTAGACTTGCAGTTGTAACGGTGTTTTATGACGATGGTCAATTAGGCTTCCGGTTCACTCGTCAACGATTCCCGATTAGCCCTTGCGGTTCTCTGTCCGCCATCCGTCTCAATAGAAGAAAGGAGGGGGTTATTGGTTGTTAATATCCTAAAATAGAAGAAACGAATGCTTTGCAGTCATCTTCGTCGTTATCAATTTTAAATCTTTCTCGTATTTGTCTTTCTACTCTATCATTCTCTCCTTCATAGACACGAACAAGTCCTCCGCTGAAACCACATTTTTCGCATTCAAGATGCCTATATATAGCTGGACCACCGTTAGAATACTTTTTGGACACTTCTTGGCTTCCGCATTTTGGACATTTTATTTCTTTTTCCATTGTTTTATGAGTTAAGTTTTTTAGATTTTCCTATTGCCTTTATGAGAAACTCCCATTGTTCATCAGTCATCTTAGGAGGAAAGGCTGGCAAATCTCCTAATTCAACCTTGTTTTCTTCACATAGTTTTTTGAATTTTTCTTTGGTCATTGTTTTAAGAGTTAAGTTTATTTAATATGTCATTTAAAGCATCTTCACGACCCGCATCTCTCCAAACTCCACTAGATTCCTCGGATTTTAATTTTTCTTCAGCCCATTCCCTAATTTCTTGTCTTACTTCTTCTTTGGCTTGTTCAACCGCATTTTCAGTTTTAGTCATATTCAAACCTAATCTTGTCAGTCCTTTTTTATATCCTTCTATTCTCCCTTGTTCGATCCCTTGCCGGTATACTTCATCAATGTTTACGAGTTTTCCTTTATAAAAATTTCCACTCTCATATCCCCTCCCTGTAAATTCAATATACTTTTCTTCAATTACTGGAAATTCTACAAAAAGACTATTTCTCCAGTTATCAGATGTATCTTGTTTACAATCGCTTTCAAGAACTACTTTCCCTTGGTAAATTTCGCAATCTTCAGCGTGAGCTTCTCCTAATTCAGCACCACATACTCTACATATTTTGTCTGTTTTCATATTTTTATCCAGTTAATATGAAATTAGTTAATTATTTATGTAAGATTTTTTAGCGTGTCGGAAGCATCTTTTTGATTGTCTGTTATTTTAAATAGACTACTTCCAACTCTTTGCGTTTTAATTGCTCTGTTTCCTATTTCGTGGAGTATCTCGTATTTGTATTCTTCTGGGTGTTTATCGAGCCACGCTATGATAGCGTCAAAAGTTTCATCTTCAATAACTCCGTATCTATCTACTACTCTTGAAATACTTTCAATTGAATGCGGGTCGCCTAATCTTATTGCTGGTCTTTTCATATTTGTGAAATAATAGTTAAAGGTTATTTAGTGATTTCGTTGAAAGAACCGTCTGGATGTTTTATCGTCTTGATAGCTTTACACAGTGCTTCAAAGTTTCTGTTTCCATCACCCATATAAAATAGGCACGCTCTCAGGTCTGCATCTCTCAGGTTTGCACGGCTCAGGTTTGCACCGCTCAGGTTTGCACGGCTCAGGTCTGCATCGCTCAGGTCTGCATCTCTCAGGTTTGCACGGCTCAGGTCTGCATCGCTCAGGTCTGCATCTCTCAGGTTTGCACGGCTCAGGTCTGCATCTCTCAGGTTTGCACGGCTCAGGTCTGCACGGCTCAGGTCTGCATCTCTCAGGTTTGCACCGCTCAGGTCTGCATCGCTCAGGTCTGCATCTCCCTTCTCTTCAATCGCCTCTCGATAGGTGGTCTTGGAAGATTGGAAAATAATATCTCCAGTCCATCTATTCTTAATCGCAATCCCGATAACTTTTTCCTCTTTTTTGTTATCCTCTTCTTCTACAAACTTTTTTAGTTCCTCGATTTTTTTGAGAGCTTCCTCTCTAGTGATTTTTGACATAGTTTTATTATTTAGTGATTAGAGTATTTAAAATATCTTTTAATAAAATATTTTGTTTTTTTATCCAGTAGACGTCAGCTTTGAATGACATTGGTTGATTTTTTAGTTTATCTAGTAAGTATTTATCTCTTTCGGGGAAACGTTTTTCCCATTCTTTCCTGGCGATCGTTTCAGTCTTATTCCCGTGCCACCAATAGCGATGACATCCAGAACAAAGACAATCAGCGTTTTTTTCATCATATCTGAGAATCATATTTTGTCTTCCGTGCCAATGTGAGCAATCCAATCCGTCTATCATCATTCCGTCTTGTTTTGGTTCTCCCGGCTTTCCACATTTCTTACAGTATTTTCCTTTTAACCGGACGATTAGAGAAAATAAAATATCATTTGCATTTATTAGTCTTTGTCTTTCTGTTTTCTTCATCCCTTATGTTGTTAGTTAGATTAGATGGCTAATTATGAAAACTCTATTAAACCTTCTGGGCTTCCCAAATCTGTTATATCCAATATTTGAAAACTTATTTTCTGTAAATATTTTTTCTGACCATACATTCTTTCGCATCTTTTAATAGCATCTTCAAAATCAATTCCCAACACTACCTGCTTCCTGTATTGTATCGAATCATCAGTATATTGGCTTTGTATCTGATAATTTATTAGATAAGCGTTTATATCTCTCCAGTTTTCTATTTTCAATCTCATATTAGTTATAATAATTAGTTAGTTATTTTTTAAAATTAAATTTTTCTCTTATCTTGTTTAATTCTGTTGAGTTTACTTCAGCGTTTTTTGGCTCGTCCAATTTCAATATTTTTAATCCTTCGTTTGATTCCCTCTCATAATCTGGTTCGGTTTTTACTATGTGTGATTTGTTTATCATCTCTCCCGTCCATTTCCCTTTTTCATCTAAAATATTAAGCATTTGATTTTTAGAATTGAATATCTTTTCCGCTTGTTCCTTTGAAACTGACACTGGATTTCCTCTTGATAATATTATTTTTATATATTTCATACTGATTCTACTTTAAATTTATTATCTTTTTCTTTTAAACCATCAAAATATATTTTAAATTGGGCTAGTTTTTCTTTCATCTGATAGGGGGTGGTGCAAACGGGGGCGAACTTCTGACCTTGGACTGCCACTATCTGCTCCGCCATTCGGAGCGTCCCCGCTAACCCGAACTTTTTAATTAAATCCTCGGACGCCTTTCTAGTTGTTTTGTTTCCCCAGTTAAGTGTTGGATTTATTTTATAAAATATATCCATTAACTGTTTAACCTGCGAGCTAAGCTCGCTAGTTTCTTTACCTATCTTATCTTTACTTAATCTATCTTTACCTATCTTTACCTGCGTTAACGACTTCGGTGTAGTTTCGTTAACGAGTTCAGTATAAGACCCATTATCCTTTATTTTAAGGCTTTTTTTTTCTTCCAGGTATACAGTTTCCTTATACCAATCTTTTCTTATAAGGTTATTTATCCTCCAATGTTTAATAACAATTACCCCGCTTTCAAAAATTAAAACAAACCTTTTGGATATGAGAATTTTCATATCATCATCACTTCCTCCGATCATTCTCATTATCTTCTTTGGATTTCCAACAAATCCATCGTCATCTGCTCTCATCCCTAATTGAAAATACAACTCTCTTGCTGATACTGACATATCTAGAAAAGCATCAGAATCAATAATTTGCGGACTAAACATTCTCCTTCCCATATTTTTGTTTCCCCTGACAAGTTAAATACTTAAAAACCGATACAAGCGGAATAGCGTCTAGAAACGCAACTTGTATCGGTATGTGAGTATTCAAAATTGTGTTCTAGATATTTTTCCATATATCTATCTTAGCAAATTTTTAAAGTTCTGTCAAGCACCTAAATTTATCAGTATTTATGGGGGTTTTAAACTTCTACATTTTCAGCTTCTGGAATTACTAAATTTAATTCTTTACTCGCCCACATTTTAATATTTTCTATGTAATCGGTAAATTCTTTAGTAGAAAGTTCAGTGGTGCTTCCGATGACGACATATCTTTTTTCTCCAACGTCCAAGTGTTTTTTTATGAAAAGTGTTTTACAAAGTTCGTGTGCTTCTTCGACAGTATATCCAGTTTCATCGGAAATCATTTTATAAACCACTCCCCATAAATATTTATTCTGCTGTATTGTCCTAGATGATTTGTGTTTTTCTATCGTTAAATCGCATTCCATTCCTTCCCATTGTCCGACATACAAGTCAAAAACATCTTCATCAAAGTGAGAAACTTTTCCTTTTTCAATTTTGCAAAGAAATATTGGTTTCATAGTTTGTAATTAAAAGGTTAATTTTTGAAGCGATTGCTGAAGATATGTCCAGAGAGGTGGTTAAATACATTTTAAGAGTTCGAATTTTAACCGTTATAATGTTATTAAAATAGTTGTTATAAATTACAATTTAGCATTTAATTTTATTGCTTACTTTAGCAATGACATAGCAAGTCATTTAGTTTATACGGAAAAGTAAATTGCAACTTACTCATTGATTGAGGCTCAATGTCCAAAGCCTTCTCTCTCGCTACATACCCCCAGCAAACGCCCCGAAAGGCGTTTTAAATTATTTTTCAAAGGGATTTTCTTTATCAGTGAAATCAACATCAAATTCCCAGTTGGCTTTCTGGATAGAGGCGTCCAGTTTTCTAAGTGCTGAAGCATACTTGTCGTATGTCGTAGTCACTTCTTCCAGCGTCAATTTAGGCACTTGGATTGACACTTCATCAACCTGTTCCGAAACATTTATTCTGTTCACCTTAGTGGCAAACAAACCATTGTCTCCCGATTGCTTGATTGGCTCAAGCTGTGCGACCTTTTTCTCTAGTTGCTTCCTAAGAAGCAACGCTTGTGCGATTTTCATACGCTTATTAAAATTAATTATTAAATACTCTATTAAATTACTCTTAGTCTTAAAATCCTATATCTTCAATTTTTACTTCATCTTCAATACCTATAATTGGTATTTCTTCGTTTAATGCTTTAATTTTAGGATTATCTTCTAAGGCTCTATGCAAAGCCAATCCTTTTTCTCCGTCTGGGAATCCAGCTATCCAAGTTTTAATAGCTCCAATTTCCTTGTCTTGGTCTTGAATCTTTTTTACCAGTCTTTGAATGTTGTCATTGAGCCGTAGAATGTCGCTAGAGGCTAAATTTGCCCCGTAGGCGGGTTTTTGGGTGGTTTGTGGTGTCTGATAGGGTGCTGAACCAGAAGGGGCTTTAAACGCTAAAATTGTGCGTTCTTCGTAGTTGTGTCCGTTATAGGTTTTTTGCTCTGACTTGTATCCGATTTCTACCTGACTGTTAAAAGAAAGGTTGTTAGTTAGAAAATAATCGTGAGCCTTGGTAGGATTTCCGTCCACCTTGTTTTTCCAAAGATTGAATTTATCTCCATTTTCATCTTTGAGGACAAGTTTTTTTCCATTCGCTCCTTCTTCGATTGATTTTATTGTGATTGTTTTGTTAAGCATAAATTTAGAAAGGCTTAGTTTTTAGTTTAAAATATTCGTTGGCATCACGTTCTGTGTCATGAACTGCCTTGTTAAAAAGCTGTTGAGATAGTTTTTTAATTCCTTCGTTGGAAATTCCTTTAACTGCCTTAGCAGAGTATGAAGAAAAAACTTCTATTGGTTCATATTGAGCAAGTTGAATCTTTCTTGAAAAACTTCTTGAGATTGAAATTTCTTCAACTAACTTAGTGTCTATTTCTGGTTCTTTTTTTACTTCCATATTATTTTTTCTCTGGATAGACGCATCCATTTTCACTATGGAATGCTCCTGTCGGACAAGAGAAGTTAGATTTATTGTCAAAAAATTCCTGCAAGTCTTTTAATATTTTTTTTCTGTTCTCTAATTGTCCAGCTAAAACTGCATCTAGTTTTTCAAGGGCTTCGATATATTGTTCAAATCCATTTTCCATATTATTTAATTATACAAATTATACTTATAATAATTATTCCGATTATTAGAAAAGCAATATCGAATTTGTAGTTAGTTATTTTGTCTTTTAATTCGATAATTTCAAAAGATTGAGATACTTTTTTACTGGTGGCGTGGGAAAGCATTATTCCACTTACATCCAACAAGTCTTTTAAGGCTTGGTTTTCTTGTTGCAAGTCCTCGATGTCTTTGAATAGTTCTGGATAGGTTTTTGATTTTGTTTTCATTTATTTGTGTATTAGTTTCTCTATTTTAGCCTCAGCCTCATTTATACAGTCGACCACGTCTTGCAGGCTTTTGATTTCGCTTGGTTTTGCGTGGCTAGGAGCGTTTATAACGAAATCTTTGAGTAATGAGTCAAGGGTAGGGAAATAGCCACCTAAATCCCACTTAAATCCTATCCCTTGTTTTCCTTGGAAATCTCCTTTTGGTACTTTCCATTCGAGAGTATAGTTGTTATCCTCGATTAGCATTCTAGCGTTATCCGCTATTTTGATGTAATTCATTTATTTAAACTTAAAAAATTAGTTTCTCCGTAGGAATTTCCAGAATACAGTCTTAAACATTCTTCTAGCGTCATTGTCTTTAATCTTTTTTCAAACCACTTAATTACTTGCTCTCTGGCTTCGTTGTCTGAATTAAAGCAAGTGTTGTGTCCGACCCACTGTCCAAATCCATATCCATTATGCTTTCCTATCCTTTCGCACTTCTGGTCAAACCTCCCCTCGCTTGATTCTAACTTGTAAACTTTGTCTACTATACTATTCAAATTAACCAAGGTGCCGTAGTTATCAGCTTCAACCTTTCGAGAAGGCTCCCCCAAGCGTGGCTCAGGGGAGGCGAACTGAATGTGTAAATCTCGAACACCCTCGTTAACTAAAAACCCTTAATTTCAAAATACTCTGTGTAAGCGATAAAATAGGATAACCCTATCACCGCTCCAATCGCTACTAATGCCAATTTCTTGGCTACTTCTTTTGTTTTTTGCATTGCTTTTGTGTGTGTTAGATATTTCACCCTAATACCCACTTAACAATTTAAATTAACTTAACTATTCTTTCTGCTTGCTTCTCGTAAATTATTTGGCTAAGAGGCTTGTGATATTCTTTCTCTTTCTCTATTCCAACTTCATCTATTGGAAATAAATCTCTAAAATATCTTGTAATCTTTTCAACCTCCTTAGCTTCTTCTGGCGATATTCCTAAAATTTCACTAATAGCATTGAAACGATATTTTCTGCTATCCCAACCTCGACGTTCACATAATGCTCTTAGCGTTTCAATGTTCATATCCATTCGTTCTCAATTCTTAAACCTTGTTTTATTTCTTCTTCAATCAATTCAGCTTGCTCTTGCATTTTTTTAGATACTTTGCCAAAAAGAGTTATCTGTCTAATTGCGATTGGTCTTTGCTCCTCGTTGGCTTCTAGGTTGTTTATTTTCATATTATGGGAGAAGGAGGAACTTTGATTGACTACAACTTTATTTAATTATAAGTCTGTCGTTCTAATTCCTCCTTTGAATTATCTTGATGTATCTAGTTTAGCAAATTTTAATTATCTTGTCAAGGGCTTTATTTACTTTCACCTGTGGATAACTCTGATTTTTCCTTTATTATAGCGAAAACTCGTTGCCTTTTTATGCCAAATTTCTTTCCTATTTTTTCATAAGTCCATCCTTTTTCTCTCAATGAAAAAATCTTTTTATTTCGCTTTTCAATAGCGATAAGTTTTTCTAAGTATGTCATATAATTTATACTACACCCGAATAAGAAATAAGTCAACCCTGTTGTTTACAAATTAAAAAGCCCTAAAGGGGAATTAGGGCTTCTCAAATAAACCGCCGAACCGTTTCATTTTTAAGGTTTGTTGATGAAATGACTTGTTCCTCACTTATTAAGTGAAGCTATTTCCAATACCAAGAAGCGAGTTAAGCAGTTCTTTTTTTATTTTTATTTTCCAGCGTAAGTTTCTGTATTTCCCTTGTAGGAAAAATAGAACGCAAACGCCATTCCAGCCAGAACCATAAAATCTTTGGACTCCAGTTTTCCCAGAAAAAATCCTCCGCAAGCTGTAATCGTCAAAAGGAGAAAAACAACTTTGCTGGCACTTGTTAATAATTTCATATTTATTTATTTAATGATTACTTCTGCACCATCTTTAATGAGAACATTGCTAACTCCATATTCAATCTCATATCCGTAATCGTATGTTTCTTGATTGACTTCGTTTGCCTTTTCAATGGCTTCTTCAGCAGTATCAAGGACATAATCAGCTTCGCCTCGAAACAAGACATTTTCTTTTGCCCAGCTTTCAGCTTGAATATTGGAAAATACATACCATTTCCCTTTATGCTTTTTTAATAATGTTTGGTTGTTAGCACTCATTCTTTTTTTAATGCCCCTTGAGGGCAAACTTTTATGCACTCTTCGGGGTCTTCGCAAGTTTCAAAACATTCTTTGCAAGCACCGCAATAATTACATTTAGAGAAATCTTTTTCGATCATTTTCTTGCTATTTCCGCAAATCCTGTGATTGCAGAATATTTATCAAATAAGTATCTAATCTTTCCATCTATGGGGTCGGCTATCTTGTATCCTTTTTTAGAATCAAAACCGATTAAGGCAACCCAATGCTTGTATTTTCCATAAGGCACTTCCAATACGCAAGCGTTATCCTTTGAGTAGAGAATACTTTTAATTTTGGAATCATCCCTCTTGTAGTAGCGATAAACAAAATTAAAGGGCATTTTTCCATTTAAGGAAGTCCAATAAAGACATCCTCCCGTGGTAAAGTTGAGATTTTTTGCCATCCACTTGGGAGTTTTCCATTCTCCATACCAATCGGAAAGCATTGATAGCGAGGTAATAAGACAACCCCAACCCCCGATTGACAGATAGGATTTACCGATTAAATCCCATTTCCATCGACTATCTTTTTGTGAAACTATTATCATCTTGGTGTTATGTTAGCTAATAAAAACCAAATAAACTTAATAATCGCAAATCCGACTACTCCTGCGACAATTAAAGTTGTAGACACTTGAATATAGACGTCTCTCCATATTTTAGTCATCTAATAGATTAAATTTTTAACGACTATCCACCATAGGATAGCAACAGCAATTACCAATATTTCTAGTATCAAATTGGATGTGCTGTCATATTTTATCATAATTTTACACCCATTAGGCAGAGGAGGAAAGCAGAGTTATCCACTTCCTCCCCCCATTATTACTTCTTTACCCTCTTGTAGCAGTCTTGGCATAATCCGTGTGTTATCGGAATATACGCATAACCTGGAATGAGAACCTTGTTTTTGAGCAAGCAACCAGAGGCAGTGCAATTGGAACATTCTTTTTTGATTATCCCATAATCGGGGAAGCATCCGTAGACAATGTTGCAAGTGATACACACTCTTAACATTTCACACCCCCTTGGATTTCTCCGAAAATTGTTTTGTTGCTTCCTCCGTTGTATTTATCGAGGATTTCTTTCCAGCTCATTGAGGCTGGATTGTCTTTGGAAATAACATACTTCTTGTCCTCTACTTTCCGTTTTATTCTCATTTGCCACCTCCCTATTTTTTTTCTAAAACTAAGGCTAAAATCGCCAATAGTGTTCCGGTTAAAATAACCCCCGCACCGCCATAAACTAATTTTTGGAGAGGTTTCAACTTTTCATCGAACATATCCTTGCGGACATACACCTTATCCAGGTTGTCTAGTTTGCTTAAAACCAGGTCAATTTTTTCATTCATTGATTTTGTTTCTTCTTGCATTCTAATTAGGGCTTCGCAAGGCGGAGCGCATTTATTATTTAATTCCGGCATTTTTATTTTTTAATAATTATCCCATCCTCTAATTGAGACGGAGCAAGGGACTTAATACGTTTTACGCTCCCAACTAATAAAAGTATTCGGCTCTTTGGTAAAAATCAGGTAGTAGTATCTTCCAAACCACCTAGCATCAGCGACTACTTTTATGCTTTTAAGGGTAAATCCATTATCCGCCATTATTTGCAATCTCCTTGGTGTGAATAAACTATTCATCTCCTGATTATTAACTAACCAAGCTATGCCCTTTTGTGCAATCCTACTTGCCATTTCTGTAAATTGCCATCCGATATGATAAGGGGGATTTCCCACTACCCAATCTACTTTTTTATCCCACTCCATAAAATCCACTCCGTCCTCAATCTCACATTCGTATTTTTCTCCGCTTAAATTATTGAACCAAACTTTATTTTTTCCGCTTCCAGCGTCCAAAACAGAACCAGATATCGGCGTAATAGCAACTAGGTCTTTGACCATTTGCTCGTTAGTGTAATGGAAACTAATGTCTTTGGGTGGATTTTTCACTCCTTTGTGTTTTAATAATTACCCCTATAAGCTCCCCCTTATTTTTTCTTAATTTTTACGCCACCTGATACTTTTTTCTTAACTCCTTCTTGTAGGGGTTGGGATTTGACTTTTATTTGATTTGGTTCAAAAACAACATATTGGCTTATACCATCTTTATCCTTAAATATCACACCATCATATCCTTCTTTCTTTAACAATTCCTGTGCCTTAGAATCAAATTTGGCACTGTCTTTTAGAAATGGCTTTAGTTCGGGATATTTATTTGATATTCTATTTTCTGAACTGGCTATAAAAGGATTTTTTATATCTAAATTTGCTTCTATTTCCCTTTTATATGCTTTTTTTGAAACTCTTTTTGGATTGAAATAAAAACCTAAATCACCACTTCCTTTTCTTTGAAAAGATTTATCAAATACTTCAAAATCGGCATTTGTTCCGTGATATGCTGTAATAGGTTTCCTAGCTTCTTGTATAAGAGAACCTCCTTCTTGTAGGGGTTGGGATTCTACTTTTTTAAAATATTCTGGATATCTGCTTGGTGATATTTTTATTTCCTTTTCAGATACAATAGTTCCGACTGGCTTACTACCACCATATTTTTTTATTATTTCAAACTTTTCATCTCTTGGGCTTATGCTGGACTGTGCTTTGTATCTTGGACTTGCACCATATTTTGATACAGATTCATCAATCGTTTTTCCGACATCATATCCCCTATCTTTTGCTTTTTGTAATGTTCCATCTATTGAATCAATTGCTCCGTTTTTTGTGTTATAAGTTCCCGTAAGAGCCTTGCCACTTTTTGCCTCTGAAACAACCCATAACCCATCTTTATTTTTTGAAACAAACAAGTCCATCCCATATTTATTTGAAACTGGTTTCGCATTTTCCGCCTTTAAAAACTTTGTGCCACCATCTTCGGAAGTAACAAGTGTATGATAATCTCCTTTCCTAGCTTCTTGTATAAGAGGGGATTCTTTAGATAATATAGTGCTTGACTTTTCTGTTTGTTTCTGCTTAACTTCTGGTATGTTTGAATACTTAGTCATCGGTCTTTTGACCGCCATACTTTGGGAACTTATTAAACGTTCCTGACCTAATTGTAACGGAGCTTCATTTGCTTTTGCAGAGGCTTTTTGCAATACAGTTGATTTGGGAGCAACTCTCCCAAGTCCTTTCCCAAAAGTCTTAGACAACATCATTCCTTTTATCTTACTCGCTAGTTCTCCACCAACAATAGTTCCTAGTGCCGCTCCTGCTGGTCCTCCAACTGTTCCTCCTGCCACAGCACCTCCAATATTACCTGCTATTTGAGCAGTATATTTTCCTAACTTTCCGCCTTTTACTTTTCTTCCATCTAAAAGTTCAAGATAATCTAAATCTTGGTAGTATTTTTGTAATTCAGAATTAACTTCTTTTACGTTAAATTTGCTATTATTTTCAATAACATTCTTATATGCTCTTGCAATCGCTTTTTGTTCTGACTTTACCCAATTATCTGATTGAAAGTTTATTCCACTATAAGCATTTATTTTTGCATCTTGAACAGAAGTCAATGGTATGTTTCCAGTTTCACCAGACCTTATGGACAAACCTTCCACTTCATCATCTATTGCGTTTAATGCTCTTTTGAGTTGCTTTCCTTCCAATCCACTATTTAAAATTTCTTTTCTTAATTGAAGTTTAATAACATCTGGTGAAACACTAACACCCTCTTTAGCAAGATTTTCTTTAACAATTCCTTCTGCTCCATCAATAACCTGACTCTTATACTTTTTAACTGCGTCCTGTGTTCTGATTGTTCCTGTTTCATCAACAGTCCCAGGTAGAATATCCGCTTCCAAAACTCTTTTTCTGCTTCCCGAAAGTTTATCTTTTGAATATTTACTGGCTTTTCTTATCTTGGCATAATTATTTTCGATGTTAACAAGTTCTTGTTCTGCTTTAGTAATCATTTTTTCCGCTTGTTTTTCTTTTGAAGCAAGAGTTTTAACTCCTTGAGCAAATTTTCCAGCACCCTTTATTGCGATGGGTGCGACTGCTCCAATCCCAGCTCCAACTAAAGCAGAACCAGCAATTTCTCCTGCTCCTTTGTTTTCTTGCATTGCTTGAGTAGCTCCATAAGCACCGCCAACTCCAGCACTCACAGCCGAAGTTTTAGCTAATTGTTTTCCTCCAGATATAGCGGTTTTAACTCCTGCTTTTCCCATTCCTGAAACCGCACCAGCAGTTGCCACATCCAAAGCTACACCTGCCGCTTCTCCAATAACTTGTTTGGTAGTCTTAAGTTCTCCGACAATATCTTGAATACCAGAACCAGCCTTGTTAAAATAATCTTGAGACAAATTCATATAGGTCTGTCTTTTAACAGGGTCTAAGGTTTTTTTAGCCAAAGCCAACATATCATTACCAGCTTTCATATAACGGGAATTGTTTTGTTCGGCTTCTTTGGCATACATCGGAGCTGCAATAGCTTGTCCAATACTTTCTCCAAATCCTTTTTCAGATGAGATAATAGCTTCTCCTGCTTTTTTCAGAAATCCCTTTTTCTTTTCTTCTGGTTTTTTTTCTTCTTTAGGTTTAACTTGCATTTGATTAAACTCTTCATCTGATATGAATTTTTTAGGAGTTGTCGGTTGTATTTTATTAAATTCCTCGTCGCTTATAAACATAATTTTTTAATTACTTATAATGTTTCCCATCCTCCTGAAACTTTCTTATATTTTATACCATTTACTTCTCTTATTTCTCCAATAGTTCCAGTATTGATACTTGAAAGAGCTTTTTGGGTATATTGTTTAAGAGTTTCCAATTCTTTTTTAAATGTATCTTCATCAACATTGTATCCAGTGGTTTTTCCATTTTCATCTTTAATCGCCCAAGAACCAATCTTAGTTGCGGAAGCTCTTAATATTTCCATTTCGGTATCGCTTAATGCTCCAAATGTAGCACCTTGAGCTTTAGCTTTAATAAGAGCATTTAAAGCATCAGTTGATACAATTTGCTCAACCTCCGATATGAACCTTTGTCTGTTTCCACTAAAAGGTGTAGGAGTTCTTCCAAACCAATTTGTTCCAACAGCATCAGATAACCCAGAAGTATCGCTTAATGCGGTGTCTATATTAGTAATTTTATTATTAAAGTCTGTTATTGCAGTATCTTTTGATGTCGAAGTAGCTGCTTCTTTTGCTTTAATATCTTCGGCAGCCTTAAAGTCAGCCCAAGTTTTAATCTCTGGTTGTCCAGCCGTTCCAGCAGCCTTAACCATCTGTGTTCCAGATTCTTTTTTGGCAACTTGTTCCGCCACTACTTCATAATCTAACGAAGCTAAAGGAACATTTGGGTCAACTCCCAACCATTGAGACATTTGTTGAATGTATAGGTTAGTATCATTTTCAGTTGAAGGTGCATATTTTTCAACAAACTGTGCTAAAGTTAATCCTCTTGATTGGTCTAAACGAATTTGATTTTGAAGTGCCAACCATCCATCTTCTGGAGTATTAAATTTAGCAAATCCTCCTTCTCCTTGAGTAGCACCAGCTTGTCCAACAAACCTAAGATTCCCCGGGTTATTATTTTTATCAGCTAAAGTCCCAGTAGGAATATATACCGAATCAATACCCAAATCTATTTTCTGTTTAAGTAATTCAAATTTTTTAGATTCTTCTGCTGCTTTAGCTTTTCTTTCTTCTTCTTTTTGCTGAATATCAAATTTAGCCGCTTCAACCGCTCCACCATATATCTTAGAAATATCTCCTCCTCGTTTAGCTTCAACTGCTCCCATAATTTGAGAAAAGATAGAACCTGAAACTTTTGTCGGGTCAAATTGTCCTTCTAAAACTTTTCCTTCTTTCTTTTGCCTATATTTATAAACATTTTCGGAAACAACTCTCATGACTTTCTGAAAGTCTAAAAGACTCCCCTGTTTTTGAGGTTGGGTCATTGTTCCTTGCAAACTTCCTTGAGGAACAGCGTTTTGATTAGCAACTGGATTGTTTACTGGAAGTTGCCTATTGGTTATAGGAAGTGCTGCCGATGGTGTCGGATTTTCTCTGGTAGACATTGGTAATGAATTATCCTGCTCATACCAATATTTTTCTCCTGTAAGTGGATTTGGCATATTTTTTTATAAACTACTTAAATTTAAACTGCTCATTGATTTTTCATCGAATATAGTTTGTTGTCTTTCTGCAATATCCTTTGTTTTTTGTTCGTAGTAATCTCCTGAAACATCTCCTAGTGCGGTATATCCTGAAATTGCAGGTAAGTTTTCACTTCCTAATTTCGCTTCAGCCTCTCTACCTATTGAGGTAATATTGGAAGATAATTTTCTTTGCAATTCTTCTATTTCTTTCTGAGCCTCAGTGCTTCCACTGGCGGCTTCTGTTTCGAGGTCTCTTATTTGTTTATTATACTTCCTTGTGGTTGATTCAACTAGACCAGTATTTGTTTGAGCTAGTCTTTGTTCAGCGATTTTTCGTTTAGTAGAAAATGTAAGTCCAGTATCAGCCGCACCTTGAACTAAATTTTCTTGATTGACTTCATAATTCTGGGCAAGGGTAGCTAAATCAGATTGTTGTTCGAGAGAAAGGTAATCTTTATTGGAAGCAAGATTTTCTTTTAAGCTATCAATAAGTCTTTGATTTTTTTCTACTTCTGATTCGGTAGTTTTTGTTGCCTCTTCAACACTTCTTTGAACTTCATCTTGAGCAACCAGAAGATAGCTTTTCCAATATGGGTCAGCTTGTGCTGTTGCTTCTTTTAACGCTTCTTGGTAAAGCTTAACATCTTCTTTTGAATCAGACTTGGCGATGTTATAGTTATATGAGATAAACTCTTGCTGGTCTTCGGACATATTTTTATATGTATCCCAAACACCAGCTTTCTTAAGAGCTTTTTTAAGCTTGTCATCAACTTTAGAAGAACTTGATGATTTTGAAGAAGACTTGGAATCGCTAACTTTAACTCGTTTTATCCCAAGTTTCTTTGCTTCTGCCTTACTTACATTATATTTAGCCATATTTTATTTTTTAATTAAATTACCTGACTCTATGTCAATCTTATAATCCAAAGGACTTTCTGGGGTTTTGTCCTCGAATCTTTGCAGTATTTCAAATTTATCTAAATTTGATTCAATCTTTTGTCCATCTTTTTCAATCCACCCAATTATGTATTTTCCAGTTTCTAAACCATTATCAACATAGCAGTTTAATTGTTTTTCATCGTGAACTCTGCCATCTATTGTGGCAAAAATATCTCCTGTTTGTTTGTTGTAAAATAAAATAGCCATAATATTATATTAAAAATTTATCCTTGCGAATTCTCCAAAAATTTCTTTAGCTTTTTTGTCATAAGCGTTTGCTGCGTCAATAATGTTTTTGAATAAACCTATATAAGAATTTGTTTCACTGTGTCTTATTTGAACTCTCCATTTTTTCATTTGTTTATCCCAAGTTACTCCCTTATATCCGCTAGTATTATGTGATGGTTTTTTTCTATTCATCATATTTTGTTTGTGAGAACATAGTCTTATATTGCTTTTCCTGTTATCCAAACCATTTCCGTTTTTATGGTCAACACTTTGTCCTTTTTTAGCACCTAATATTATTCTATGCATTAAAACTAACTTGCCATAATTAGGAAATCTGCTAATAGCATAACCAGCCGATGCGAAACTCCATTTCAAATGAGAAACTAATTTAAAATCTTCATCATCTATAATTGCAAATTTTCCTCTTGTTAATGGTATTTTAATCATAGTTTTCCTTTGTCTAAAAATATAAAATATTTCAATGATACAGATACTGTTCCCCCGGTGTTGTTTCCACAATAAATATATAAATTTGTATCGTCAGCACCAACCCAAGCAGAGAAAGCTAATTCTGTTTGTACTGGTAAAAGTCGGTAATAACTTCCATCCTGTATAAATGCCTGAACCATTGGTATGTACCCCAATTTATGTGCAACGGTCAGTGTCGTAATAACCCAAGGGTCCCAAGGTCCTCCAGCCCCAGAAGCACAATTGCCTGTTTTCGTTCCAGAAATAGACCCTTTTAATCCTGCATATTTTGAAGTAACAACCATGTCCTTATCAGCCCCAGTCTTTACATCTATTCCATCTTTTGAAATTCTTAATCCATAATCTCCCATATCAATTATTTTTTTGTTTAAAAATTATGTAATAAAATTCTTCATATCCGTAAGGGTTATCTAATATTAATTGAGTTGTTGATGTTTTTACTTGGGAAAATAATCTGATAAATGAATCCGAACTAGCATCTTTAACAAATATTAAATAGGTTGGTATGTACCCCAAATCATGGGTTATCACAACTGGGTCAGTTGCACTCGCATCAACCCCTTTCATGTGAATTATTTGAGAAAAAAATGAACTAGATAAAACGCAATTAATATCATCGCATGTTATTACATCATAACCAGCCTTGCTTATTCGTATTCCATAATCATTGGAACTCGCTCCACTTGTTGTCCCGGAATTTATAGCTTTAGCGGCTATGGTAGAAAAATCATCTAAAAACTGATAAACAGTGAAATACATCGTGTCCCCGCCAACAGCCCCTCCCTCGTCATCCAAGAAAATTCCTACAGTTATTTCTAGTCTGTCAGTGTATTGTTCTGCATGAATATACTCGTCCACCAAATCATAGTATCCCGGTATTTCTTTCGGAGAATTAACAAAACTTTTTGTTGTGCCAGCTGTTGTACTTCCGTTATATACAATAATAAATGGTGCTAAATATCCTAAATTGTGAGTTATTGTTATTTTGTTATTTACAGTTTGATAATAATGTGTTAATGACCCGGTGTTCGTTATATCAATTTCTGAACCTCCAACAGTTGTTGATAGTTTAAATGTGTTTCCAGACTTGCTTATAACATAATATGTGGTGTTTTCTTGCAACGGAGAAGGAAGAGTTCCGTCAGACCACACCTGAACAGGGTCCCCATTTCTTAGTAAATTTGTTCCAGTAGTGCAAACATTTGTTGATGAGTTTACAGAAAAATCATTGTAATCATTATCTGGTTTCATTGCTGAAACTGAATATACATTAAAAATTTTAAGGTTCTGAAATGCTGAACTATATACGAGAAATCTATCATCGCAAGTTTTTACATCATATCCTTTGACTGAAACTGCCGCGCCATAATCTTTTGCCATATAATTAAAATTTTCCTGCTAAATATCCTATTAAAACCCTATCATTTGTTCCGTCGTTTATTATTATTCTTTTATTAGCACCATCTATTAAAACTTTTGCATCCCCAACGCTTAATGAGTTTTCATTCGTCCCTTCATTCACATTTTCCCAATCTACCGTTCCTCCAAAACTTCCAGTTGCCGCACTTATATCTCCCCTGAAATACCCTGATTCAAATTCAACATCACCATTAGCTGCTATTTTCCATCCAGTAGTTCCAGAAATATAATTTCCCGATTGCAAATATCCATCTACCAAGTTGGCATTATAGGACATATCCCCTGACTGAATAAGTTGAGATGAAATTCCACTGGTAAAAGAATTTGCTGACTGGACAGTATCAGAAAACAATGGGTCTTTGGTAAGTAAATTGTTAAATCCGTTATCGTATATACTCATTAGTCTTTTGTATTACTTACAACATTTATGCTTTGGGCGGGAAATTCAAATCCTAAAAACTTTACTTTTCCAGAGTTGGTCGTCCCTGTTGCTTTAATGTTGAAATAATTTCCTTTAGCTTTAAATTCTAAATCTTGAATATCACCTTTAATGCTTCCCAACGGTTTCCAGTCTTTATCTCTATGAGAATTAACTCTTATCATTACATCTCCTGTTATGCAGTTTTCAGTAAAGACATTCATTTGAGAAAGTTCCTTGATAAGTCCTCTAGTCGAAATAGTCCCAAACTCAATATCATTTGATTCAAATGACCAAGTAATCGGTTGTGCGTTGTAATCAGTATTCTCTGTATTTATTTGGATAGCCTGTCCGTTTTTATCTCCTCCTACAATTACTTTTGCACTTGAGCTTATATACCAAGTAAAACAAGTAAAATCATTATAATATGAATAAATATCCCAAGTCTGATTATCTATATTGTATTTAAAACAGATATTCGTATATGAATTGTCTCCCAGGGTTATATCTCCGACATAAACATAAACATAATTATCATCTGAATAAGTAGCAATATTTGGTATATTGGCAGCAGGAATGGCATCCCACAAATCCTGGATAGGCTTAGAAATCTTTTGAGGATAACCTCCATTGGTCGCCCATACACCCTGTTGGTTAGCCAGAAACACCATATTTCTTCCTCGGCAAACCGCTTCTTGAGTAGCTACTCCAACATTGACCAAATCTTCTGGGTAAGTTGATGAACCATCCCATCGTTTCATTGAGCGTTCTTTGAAGATCAAAAGATATCCAGGAACTTTTTCTAGTGCGGTAATCGCTCCGCCTCCGTCTTCTTGTTCAATTTCAATCTGTCCGTTTGCAACAGTCCAACTTACCGCTCTTGTGTCTGGGTCGGCAATCCCCGAATAATAGAGAATTGAAGGGGATGTCGAAACTCCTGCAGTGTAAACTCGGTCTTTCCATTCAATTACTACTGTTCCAATAGGCATATTAGCAACATCAAACGCTCCTCCTGTCGTATCCCAAGTAGAACCATTAAAAGCCTTGCAAGCATCTGTTCCATTCACTCTGACAACGGAATCAAGATAAGTGCAAAAACGAGTCTTTAAATCCTTGGTATCTCCTGTTAAAGAAGAGTTTCCAGTTATCATATCGTAAACATCATTATTCACTCCGTCTGAAAATACTCCAAAAAGTTTATGAGAAGTTCCAACTGTATCTCGGAAATAATGTATTCCTAGACACGTCCCTGAAGCCACAGTTTGCGTCCCTACAATGTTTATTCCTGTTCTTGATACTAAAGACCCCAATTCCTCGTCAGAATTGAAATTAAGGGCTAATTTAGCCGAATTTTTAGGAACGATAGAGTTTTGGACAACTCTGATGTTTCCTTTTGACCAATCTCTGAATTGTATAACTTCTTTATTTTTCATATTATGATTTATCAAAGCTTTCGTTTATTTCGCTTCGATAGCTTATTCCATTTACTTTTACTTTTGATTTAAACTTTTGTCCGCTTGATTCACGTCTTACCGCATCGGTCAAGCAAGTATTAAACATCACCCAATCCCCATCAGTAAAGTCGGGAGTTCCATTTTTCTCAGTGATATTTTTAATCGCCCATTTGACCCAGTGTTTGACCATATCGTATCTAGCAAGAGTAATTTCATCTGCATCGCTGTCTACTGAAACAATATCGGTGTAAAAATCAAGATAGATATTTTTTCCATAATTACTTGAACCGCAAAGTGGCCAGATGTAAATACTTCCGTCCCAGACAGAAAAGTATTTAGGAGTTCCCTCTGCTTCTCCATAAAAAATGTTAGTCCCAGCAGGTATTTCCACTTCCGTAGCCGTGCAAGTTAAAGTATTGGTTGATTGGTTATTGGCTGAAACAGTAATGTCATAAGCAGTATTGTCAATGTAAACGTGGAATGTTCCTGTTTCTGGGAAGTCATCAGAACTCGTAAGCACAAGAGAAGTCGCTCCCAACGAAGCGGTTGTTGCAACTGTGGTTTTAACTGTATCCTCAAAATAATCATCAAACTCTTTTTTATCCTTGTATTCTAATGGGTCTGTTCCATACTTAACTTGAAGCATTGAACGGTTGGAGTTTTTGTCGTAATAAGTCGTTGGCAATGACCAGCTATATTCTCCTCGATTTATCTGGTCGAGAACATAATCAAACTCTTGCGTGTTTGACCATCTTTTCAGTTTTCCCCTGACGTATCTGAGGCAAGCGTTTATTTCGCTCAAAAGAGAATCAAAAGTCAAAACATCGCTAAATTCTTTTTTCAGTTCTTTCATTGAAAGGTCGATAATATATCCGACTGTATTTGCTCCAAATCCTCCATAAGGAATCGGGTCTGAATAATCAGAATAGTTTCCATTGATTGAATTGTAGAATCTAACAAAATAATATCCCGATGTATATGTTCCATCTTCATACTTTGTTTCGTTGCTTTCTTCGTCTATGTCGGAAGTTGAAATCAATGTTTTGTCTCCTGTTGCAGTTGTAGCATGATAAAACTGAGCCTGGTCATAAGGAATGACATAGACTTTAGTATCTTTTGGATGATTCTTAACCAAACTGGTAGCTAGTGTTATTGTAATTCCTGTCGGTGCTGTCGTTGAATTGGTTTTTATTATTTCGCTTCCTTCGTTAAATTCTCCGATTAAGAGAACATTATTTACCGCAACTCCTGAAATACTATAAACGCTTAAAGTTCCTGTCGCAGAAGTGGCAGTAGAACTTAAAGAAGTTTCATAAGCATTTTCTAGGAGTTCTTTATTTGATATTCTTATTATTTTCATATTTTTACCCTAGGTCTTATTGAGTTAATTGATACTTTTACTCTTACTTTACTTTACTTATATGGGTTCTTGGTTTTATTTGATTTATATAGGCGTGAGGCTTAAACCATCCTATTGAAGGAGAAACAGACGGACTGGCTGACGGTGAAATACTGACGGAGATTGAGGGACTGATTGAAACTGAAATACTAGGTGAGGCTGACGGACTTAAACTTTGAGAAACACTAGGAGATGAGGAGGGACTGATTGAGGCGGACGGAGATTGGGAAGATGAGACTGATGGACTAAGCGATGGACTGGCAGACGGAGACAAACTTTGACTTAGCGATGGGGACAATGAAACACTGACAGACGGGCTGGCTGAAGGGGAAAGAGATTCTGATGGAGATGGGCTGGCTGATGGGCTGATTGAAGGGCTTGAAGATGTGGACAAACTGGGTGAGGTGGACGGTGAAATCGAAGCGGACGGACTTTGGCTGGGGGAGGTTGATGAGGAAAGAGAAACTGAAACTGAGGGACTGGCTGATGGAGACAATGACTGGCTTGGTGAAGGGGAAACACTGGGGGATTCAGAAACACTTCTTGAAGGTGAAATTGATGGAGAAATACTGGGACTGGGAGATAAACTGGGAGATAAACTTGGACTTAAGGACTGACTAGCAGAAGGTGATATTGATGGGCTTTTTGACGGTGAAATAGAAGTGCTAGGACTTTTAGAAGGAGAAACACTGGGAGACACTGACTGGCTGAAAGATGGGGACGAGGAAGGACTTAAAGATTGTGAAGAAGATGGTGAAATTGAAACACTGACACTCGGAGAAGCGGAAGGGGAGATACTCTGTGAAGGAGATTGGGATGGTGAAGCACTCAAAGAAATCGAGGGACTGGCACTTGGAGATTCACTTACGAAAATACTATTGCTTGGTGATATACTCGGAGAAGTCGAAGGGCTTAAAGACGGACTGATAGATTCTGATGGGCTGGTTGATGGAGAGATGCTGACAGAAACACTGGGGCTTAAACTTGGAGAAACACTGGAAGAAGCAGAAGGTGAAGTGCTAGGACTTTTAGAAGGAGAAATTGAAGTGCTTGGAGAGGTTGATGGACTGATTGATTCACTCGGTGATTGGGATGGACTTAAACTTTGAGAAACACTAGGAGATGAGGAGGGACTGATTGAGGCGGACGGAGATTGGGAAGATGAGACTGATGGACTAAGCGATGGACTGGCAGACGGAGACAAA
>Ga0265297_10001822_pt1 | contig 46883 bp, 68 predicted proteins | sample Munlanlwell13791_FD_192502 | JGI IMG/M metagenome (GOLD analysis project Ga0265297, IMG submission 192502) | Leachate microbial communities from a municipal landfill in Southern Ontario, Canada - Leachate well 137-91 | ecosystem: Engineered > Solid waste > Landfill > Unclassified | place...
CTAAACCAACTCTTCCAGAACGACCAACCATTTGCTTTATGTCTAGAGGTTCAACTTCTTGAAGGCCTCTATGAACACCAACAACAACACAACGTCTTGCTGGGAGATTAATCCCCCAAGCCAAAGTTGATGTGGCAACAATAATTCTTATACCGTCTTTATCTTTGAATTCGTTTGTTACTCTAACTCTGTCTGCTAAAGTTAATTCTGAGTTATGAAGTTCTACTTGTTCTCCCATAGTCTTGAGCATATTGTAAATATCTCTTCCTGTTTTTTTAGCATGCACAAAAACTATGAACTTGTCAGTTTTATACTGTTGTGTTATCTCAATTGCTTTCTGAATTTTGTTGCTCTCAACAGTTCGATATTTTCCGTAATCATCATAAGCTTCGTAGTGAATATTTAATTGACAAGGTCTGTAATCAGAATTTACAAGCTCTGATTTTTTTCCGTTCAAACTAGATAACCATCTTGCAAGTTCATCAACATTGGGCATTGTAGCTGAAAGAAAAACGACTCTACATGAAGGATTTTGTTTTGTAAAACGAATCATAGCACTCTCAGCTTTATCACCTCGACCTTCGACACAAAGCAGATGCGATTCGTCTTGAACTATTGTACCGACATCCAAGAGCCAGCTATTTTTTTCTATTGCAATTCGTCTAGTTCTACTATCCAACATCTCAGTTGTCATAATTATAATATGAGCATCATTAAGTTCTTCAACTCTTTTTTCTGTGAGCTGGTAATCTCCTGTTACGATACTCACATTGAGCTTACTCCAACCATGTTTTGGATCAGTCCAGTCATCATATTTTTCTTGTGAAACAGCTTTTAAAGGCGAAAGGAAAATTGCTTTTTTACCTTTAGAAATTGAATCACTCATAAACATTTCAGCTACTGTTGTTTTTCCTGCTGAAGTTGCAGCTGCTACAACACAATTGACATCTTGATTATAATATGTAAAAACTTCAGATTGAACAGGGTTAAAAAACTCAAATTTAAAATTCAAATGTGGAAATTCTGATGTAGGAACAAGTGCAATTTCCTTTTTTGTCTCTATAAAGTTTGATGTAGATTTTGTATTTAAACATATTTGAATAGGCTCTTCATTTTCTTCCAAGCCTTTATCATAATATTCTACATCTGAGACTTGTCTTGTGCCTCGACAACCTGTCTTAAAAAAATTTGTGCAACCATAAAACTCGCCTCGTCTACCTGATCGTTTTGTCATTAGTCCTTCACATAAAGGACAAGTAACATTAAAACTAGGTTGATTTTTAGGTACTTTCTGTATGCCTGATAAGTTTGAAGTTGCTTTGCATGAGGGAAAAGAAAGACATCCATAGAATGGATTCGGGGTATTCCTTAAAACCATTGCACTTCCACAAAATGAACAAATAATTACTTTTTCTACTTCTTGTTGAAGTTCATTTAATTTTTCTAAAAGACGTGTTTTCCAATTGCCCATGCGATGAGTCCGCTTAGCTTTATTTACTGGTTTCCCACTAATAATATCAATTAAGACGCACCTAATTGCATCTTCACCAATGTCTCTTGTTATTCCTGCATGAACGTCAATTGAAGAATAAATTCGAATTTTTATTGTAGGTATTTTTGTCTGAATTTCATAAATTAACTCTTTTGACTGAGGCTCGTCTATGATTGTGTATTGTGATAAAAAACTTTGAAAATCCTCTTTAGTAATTTTAACAAAATTAGACATTAATATATCCCCTTTTGACTTACTTCTTAATTTATATCTAAATAAAGATATGTTTTTGCCAAAAAAAAATGGGTCTCTATAAATAACGAGACCCATTTCAAATAAAAAAAATTTTTTTACTACATTTTTTGATTTTTACTTCTTTCTTTTTCTAATTTTCCTTGTGCTCCAAAAGTATTATACAATTTACGATCTATAGTCAATAATCTTTTAAAAGCAGGTACCCCATTGACTACACCATAATTTAAAACTTCTTTTAGTAATTTAATTGCAGGATAACGTTCAACCAAATTACCATATCTAAGCAATATTCTTCTCAAATCCATAATCAATTCAGCTATAGGCTTAACATTAGATTTTTGTTCACTTTTTTCAAGCATTAGTAAAATTGCATTTCTAGGTTTTCTTAGTCTTGGATTTTCAAAAAGAGGAGAAAGCTTAGATAAAATTTCATCATTTCCTTTTACTGCTAAAAATTTTCTTAAAAAAGTAGAATATTCTTGCAATTCTTTGTTTACTTTTCGTTCTTCATCTTTATCAATAAGAATTGGATCATCTTCTTTTTCATTCATTAACTCTTTTGCAGTTTTGCGAATTGTTTCAGCAAAAATTAATAATTCATTAGGCATTTTTTCCTCCTTTAGATATCTTTTCAAATTCTAACAAGATTTTTTCTTGAATATTTTTTCTAAAATCACTATTTAATGGGTGTACTAAATCTTTAAATTTTCCACCTACGTGTTTAGAAGGCATTGCAATAAATGCTCCTTTTTTACCATTTAAAACTTTTATTCCATGAATAACTAAAATGTTATCAAGAGTAATACTTACATAAGCTTTAATTTTTTTTATTTTAGAAATAAAAACACGTATTTCTGTTATTTCCATGAACAAGAGAATTCAATAAATACTTTAGAAAAGACAAGAATCTGTTTAAACACTGAAACCAGTTAGAATTATTTCTCCAGTGCGTTTGTTAATTCTATATTCTTTTTTATAAATAGGTAGGTTTTGAATTGTTTTTCCGCGATCAGTTAAATATATTACTTGCTGGTTTTCTGAACCTTTCCATTGTGATTGACAAATTTTAGTTGCATCAAAAGGTCCAGCACATATAATATCTACAAAATCAAGAATTTCTTTATAATTAGATTTAATATATTTAAATAAATAACCAGAACATAAGAAAATATTTTTAAATTCAAAGACTTTTTTAACTAATCTAAAAACAGCAGGAAATTGTTCAAGTGGTTCTCCACCTGACAATGTCAATCCGTCAACATTTGATTTAATTATTTGTGTTGATAATTGATCTACATCAACCCATTTACCAGCATTGAAATCCCAAGTATCTTTGTTATTACAACCTGGACATCTAATAGAACAACCTTGTACCCAAATTGTAAAACGATTTCCGGGACCTTGTACTTTGCTTTTTTCAAGAATATAATTAATTTTTAATTTCATTTAATCTAGAAAATCATTTAATACTTTTACAATTTCTTTAATTACATCTTCTTTTTTCATTACTTTTCTAAAATCTTTGCTTGCTTTTTTTGAACCAGGAATGACAGATCTTACTAATTCATAATTTGAACCTTTTTTCCAAACATCGATTGTCACTTCAGAATTATTTATAGAAAAACTTGGCACTTCTTTAAACTCAGATTTTGCAGACAAAATTTGTTCGGCTATAAAAGATTCAAATCCAAAATTATTTAATTTGCTAACTTCTTCTGCTATTTTTTTTAAATTCTTCATATTTTCTCTATTATATCTAATGGGAGCTCAATTAAAACTTTTGGGATTGTTTCTGTAACCAAAGTTTCTACTTGTTTTAAAGTTTGATCCGGGTATATCAAATCAAACAAAACTTTAGCTCTATCTTCTGTACTATCAGGTATAATTTCTGTTACAATCCCTTCTGAACCAATAGAAATAGCACTAAATGCTTCAATAAGCCTGACTCTATCATTTATGTTTATAGTTGTATCATAAACATAACTTGTTGATTCAATATTTAAACGCACTGGTTGTTCTAAAACAATAAATTCGATTGTTCCTCTTCCATTATCTTCGATAACTAACTTTGCAGAATTTATTGAGACTATTATCGGTTCGGTAAGAATTACATCCATTATACTGAACCAGGTCTTCTTTCGCCATCTGCAATATTTAAATTATTTCTTGTAGGGCCAACAACCCCCATCGAGTATGTGAAAGTCAAATTTATAGTTTCTGTAATAGCATAAGGACTTTTTGTTGCTCTTGTAAGATGTCCAGTTTGATCATTTATCTCGAATTGTTCTGTAGGACTTGTAACACCTGCATCAAAAATTACTTTCTGTTTGATACCCATTGAAATCCTCCTTAAAAAGTTAAAAAGCTTTAAAGAAGATTCAGATAAAAACTATAGAAAACTAAATTTCTTATTAACTAAATCATATAAAATTTTAACATCAGCACATTTTAAGTTTCTTAATAATCTTTTTTCTTTTTCAATACGTTCTTCAGATTTTACCCAAATTTTGTCTAACAACACTTCATCTTGCATTTTTATAAATGATACCATACCTATTATATGGGAATCGTTTTCTAAAAAATAACATAAATAATTTTTGTTATGTTCTAAATGGTTATAGAACAAGTTTCTCTTAGAAAATTTATATAAGTTTTGATTAAAAATAAAAGACTTTATACCTATGCAATTTATAGTTATTTCAGAACATGTTAGTTTTTTACCTATTTGTTTTGCTTGAGACATAAAAAAATTATATGTTTTTTCATTAGTGATTATTTGTCTAGATATATTTTTCAAACGTAAAGATTCAAGTTTGTCTGAACAAATAAGACATTTTTTTAAATGATTAAGCAAATATTCTTTTTGTTTGTTTGGCACATAATCTAAATATTTTTCTTCATTATCGACATCTGCTACTATAGTTTCTAAATATTGTTCATTTATATGTTCTTGATTAAATAAAAATGAAACTAATTTTGTTTCGTTCTTACAATTTGAACAAATAAAAATAAATTCTTCAGAGTCATTAACCCATTCAGTTCTATCTAAATCTTGAATTGATAGTACAAAATTACATGAACTACAATGCATAGATTACCTATATTTTTTATAGAATTCTTGTTTTAGGTGTTGTGCTTCATCAAAAGAAGAAGCATTTTTAAACTCTATTAACTTAACCGGCCTCCTATCTTTTGTATATTTAGAACCACACCCACTATTATGATTCTTAATGGATTTGTTGACATCTGATGTTATACTAACAAAATATGTCAAGTCACTACATTGAACAACAATAACATAAAAAGCACTTTTTTCTTTTATTTCTATTGCAGATACAGGATGTTTTTTATTAATAAGTTTTTCAACAAATTCTTTTTTAACATCATTTTGTTCTTTATTCTTTATAGATAAATCTTCACTCATTATATTTTCTATTATTTGTGTGTTTTCTTTTTCTTGTACGACTTTTTCTGTTGATTTTAGTTTTTTAGGTATTACCTTTGTTTGCAATTCTAAAGATAACCTAAGTTCTCTCGTACAACGATGACATATAAATGTTGTATCATTTGCTTTAAAAATCTTATTTCCTATTTCTTCTTGTCTATAAGATTCTTCACATCCCCTGATACAATGTATATATTTCTTCAATTTCCCTGTTGAGTCATAATAAAAATATTTTCTCATAATTTTGTAAATGTCGAAAGTGAGTTCCAAGCCCTTTGTTTAAGTAATAATGCACTACCCCAAAATAAAGATTCTAAATGGTTAGAAGTTCTATGCAAAGTGTTTTTCCCTTTTGATAATCTATCATAATCAATAAAATTAACTACAGCATTAAACCATGCCCAAGCTGAATTAGACGAATTAGGAAAGCTTTTTAACTCTTTTGCATATAAGTTTTTAATTTTTTTGAAAGTATTTTGAGTTCTAGTAGAACTAATGCTATAAGCTTCAAAACAATATTCAAAAAACATCTCTATTTTTTTTGAATTTAATTTTGCATTATAAAGTTTCATAATAGCTTCTTGAAAGTTGGTATAAAAACTGTCAGCTAACTTAAAAATATTTTTTGCATCATTAATTCTTTGTTCGATTTTACCAACATGCCTCATGTGAATGCCTTGTTCGACTCTTTTTCCAAAATAAATATTTAAAAGAGTTTTTGTTTTTTTCCTTAAAGGCAAAAAGTAAGCTCTTAAAGCACCTCGCCCATCGTGAGCGTTAGTAAAAAGTATCAACTTTTCTATTATATCATCTTTAATATTTATATCATCTTGTAGTTTTAATATTAACCAAATTTTTTCACCTTTCCCAATATAACCAGCTGCATAAAAAGTAGCAACACCATCTTCAATAAATTTATCTAAAAAAGAGAAAACTTGAGAATTTTGTATGACTTTATAAGTCGAATTTACAACTCCCAAAACATCTTTTGTATCTTCTCTTATTATTGCGAGTTTATCTGGAATTTTTTCTCCTCCAACAACCTGTACTTCTTTTGCAACAACTTTCCAAGACAACCCAGTTTTTTTCATTGCTGAAGCTACAGTTTTTGTCGTAGGTGACAAATTTTTGCCTAAATCTAACCAAATTTGTCTACTCATTCTTCATCCTATCTAAAAGTTCTTAAAATCTTTTAATATTAATTTAATATTAATTTAATATGTTCTTTAAAACAAGTGTTTTATTTAATTTTCTTCATCAATATTTTCGAAATCGTCTAAAATAAAGTCTTCATCATTTTCTTCTTGATCATTTTCTTCAAAATCTTCTTCATTATCAATAAAAAGGTCATTAAACAATAAGCTATAAACGTCTCCATCATCTGACATAAAACCTCCTTTTTTTTGTATTTTACTTCAAAAAAATTGTTATAATTAAAAATCATAAACAGGAAAATAAACTATGATCGAAACAAGTACTGAAATACGAAAAAAACTTTTTTATTACAAAAATCAAAAAATTTCATTTTATTTCGATCCAGAGTTATACTCAAAATTGTCTAAAAATATAAATATTATACCTTTAGATGATTATAAATACTTAGGAAAAAAAATTGAATCTGTAAACCTTGCTCAAGAAAGCATAATTAAAAAAGCTTTCAAAATCTGGGATATTGGTTGGTACATATCTATTACATTTTTTTTAAAAAAAGAGATAAACATTCCTTGGGAAAACATAAGTTCAAAAAATCCAATTATAACAGAATCAATCAATATCTCGCACTTGCAATTTAAAATTAAAGAATCATGATTAGAAAGCTTTATTGTAACACATGTGGATGGACAGGATTATTTGCCAAATTCAATAAGAATGTCCTTTGAAACCGCACCGTAATTTTCCGTCATGATAAGAACTATGCGATAAATGTCATCTAATATGTTATACCCGCGGGAAAATAGCCTCGATCTCTGAAACCTTTTAAAATTTTCTCTTTCGCTAATTCCCGAAAGCAGCGCATTTTTAACGGGGAAACTCTGTCCAGTTTTATTGACATTTAACAGATCGTTCAGAAAATGAATAAAGGTTTGATAGTTCACCGGTTCCTATATAATGGACAACACTGTTCTTATTCATTTCTTTCTCCTTCTGAATTTTTTACATGTCCTTGTATCTATACATCGTAATTTTTCTCCGTGATGCAACCGTCCTTCTATATTAAGAATAGTCATTGGGTACTTTCTCCCGCAGAAATAACAAGGTTTATTCCGATATATGGATAATGCATTCAATTCTTCGTTTGTCATTTTGGCACCTTCAATAAATAATCATATCACAGTTTCTTCTGCCTGTACCTATTAATATCAAACTGAGACACCCTTGAATTCTTATAACTATTTTGTGATCTAAAAACATTTTGGGCTAGACATGATCATAGCCCAACTATCTTTTTAATTTACAATGAGTTATTCAAAGGCAGGTTTATTTTCGATAAGGTTTCTTTTCTCTTTCTCTTGCAACACTAACAGAAATAATTCGTCCTGCCAAAGAAGAACCGTTACCTTCAGATAATGCATTTGTAGCATCATTTAATTCGACAAATCCAAAACCTCGAGATCTCCCAGATTCTCGATCTTTTACGATTGTCGCAGAAGTAACTGAACCATACTGCATAAAATGCTCCCTCAACTCATCTTCCGTAGTGTTAAATGGAAGATTGCCGACATAAACTTTTTGACTCACAAAACCTCCTGGAAAAACAAAAAAATACAAAAAAAATACATACAAACTTAATTATTCTATATCTTTTTTTTTGAAAAGTAAAATTTTCTTTCTACCTTACTTAAAAAGTTCCACACTTGTTTATAATGGCAGAGATTGTCCAAAAAACGATATATAGATATTAAGATATTAAAAGGATTCTTTTTACCATCACAAGTTTCTTCTAAACATATTGGAATTGTTATGAAAGATAATTTTAAAGTGTTCGCTACTGAGGACAATATTACAGTGGTATGGCAACTTTCAATAATAGAGCGTGGAACAGTGGATGCTTTTCATGCTGGAGAGGGTATTTGGTGGATAACTCGCGCTTTAGTTCAACCTACAAAATGTCGTAATCAAGGTGTCGGAAGTGTAATGCTTCGGATGCTTATAAATAAAATTGCGGGTTTTCATGGTAAAAAAATCTTTGTTACTCCTGGTGGTTATGAAGGAGAAAAAAATAAGCAGTTTAATTTTTATGAAAAGAATGGTTTTATTATTCCTTCCGTGGACGAGATAGAATGTCCAAACAAAGCTCGTGTTTATTACATGAGTTTTTCATAGTCTTGCTTAAAGGACAGATTCTCTAAACTGTGTGCGATTCAATCTACGACCCAGTCTAACACATTAGAAATTTTAAGCCTATAATCCCTATAGGCCTATTTTTGTTGTTCATGTTCTTTATTTATACCGGCCCATTCATTCTTTATAGCTTTATAGATAAGATGTGCTCTATCTTTTGAATGAATTTTCAGAATTTTCTCAGTATTAGATTTAGCAGAAAGTACTGTTATGAAAACAATGTCATCTTTCCGCTCTACCTTGCGAATTTTTTTCAAGTTAATTTTTGTTTTATAACCATCAACTTGTTGTATATGTAATATAGGACCAAGTCTTTCTATTATAGTTTGCTCAGGTCTATAATGTTTACCTGTAATTTCTGTTGGGCCGTGCTCTGGTAATGTCCCTTTTTTCTTTTGGAAAACTAAACGTAAAGCATGTACTAAACGTTGTAAGTTATAAATACCAAAACATAAAAACCAACAATTTTTAACATCCCACCAAAAATTGGTTTGCAATAGACCTAAATCGCCTTTAAGGTAACGATACAAATCAGAACGCTCTTTCAAACAGGCTTCATATTCACCATCACGTGTCGATAATTTTTTAATTATCTGTATCACATTATCTGTATGTTTATTGTAACAAATGATGTATGCTGATTGTTTATCTAAATCTTTTAAATCAGGTATTTCTCGAACTATATAAACATTCCAGAAATTCATGATAGTCGAAAGAGAGGCAGGTAAAGTACCAAATTCGAATTCTGAAGAACCCATATAGTCATAGTTAATTAAAGAATCTAGACCAACTACTTCTTCTAATGTTATGTTTCTGAAAAAACCTCGTTGAATTAAATAAGGTTTTTCGAAAACATTCAAGTTTTTAATTTCTCCAAACATAATGCTCCTTAAATTAAAATATATATCTATTTTATTAGTTATTTTTGCCAAATATTTTTTCAAATTTTGAATCTCATGGAATAACAAGATTTTTAGGCACCAAACACAGGTCGAATGTGTAGTGTTTAAATTATTTTTTTTAAAAATTGTGGATTAGTAGAGGATCGAGACATAAAAGCAGCAAAAACAATATTGCATGTAGGCCGATGTAAAAACAGTTAATATACCTGTGGAAAACAGGGAATTTAAGCCTGTGGAGAAAGCGACTCTAATTAAATGATTTCTATATTATTTAGTCATGTCAATTCTATGAAGCAGGAAACTATTTTAAAAAAATGAAAATAGTGTCTCACACTTGTATATAATGTTGGTATATTTATTTCAAGGAAACAATTATGAAAACTATTAGGATAGCAGACAGAACCCGAGAAAATCGCATTGCCATTAACGGTAATGACGAAACAGGAGGGTAATGCCCGTATCCTAAACTAAAAATTGAAATTAGGATACGGGCCCTGATGAAAATCAGGGCCCGTTTGATTTTAGAAATTATGGCCCCATCGTCTAGTGGTCAGGACAACAGTTTTTCAAGCTGCGAACAGGGCTTCGATTGCCCTTGGGGCTATTTGAGATTTCTTAAATTAAAAAAGAAAGGCTTCAGCTTATTTTAAGAAGCGTAGATATTTCTAAAAGAGGATGGTTAAATAATTTATCTAAGAAATTAAATCTTTCACGTACAGGAATAAGAAGATTTTTACGTTTACATTTTCCAGAAATTGATGAACAAACATATTTCAAACCAAGAAAACATGAAAAAAAATATCAAAATCTCGATTGGAAAACTTATTATAGTAAACAACTTCTCGTATCCCCTCACTCTGATAAGGTGTTGAAAGGGTAACTGGTGACATGTTGGTTCAACTCCAACCGAGAAGATTTGAAAATATCGGGTCATTAACTCAGTTGGTAAGAGTAGCTCGCTCATAACGAGAAGGCCGGGGTTCAAGTCCCTCATGGCCCATAAAATTTGAAAGGAGGACATAATGGCATCCAGTCTATAGCACTTCACCAGAGAGTGCGGAAAGGAGTCATTATGTCACACCCTGGAAACAGGCTTGAACGTTTTGTCATTGGAAATACCAAAGGCAAAAAGCGAGGTTATGATTGGGGTGATTTCTATTATATTGAAGACCCCAAAGAAAGAGAAGAAAGTTTAGCGATTGCATCAAGAAAAAGGAGAAATACAACAAAACTTTGTTCTTGTGCAACGTGTGGAAATCAGAGAAGACTTTATGGTCTCTCAATGCAGGAAATAAAGAACAGAGATAGTTCTTTGACAGATATTTAAGGGCTGTAACAGTCTTGGGGGCGAGCGACCCCTGCAAGGTCGCCTTGGTGGGTTCGATCCCCACACAGTCCAAATTTTATGGGCTCATAGTTCAGTTGGTTAGAACGCCAGATTGTCAATCTGGAGGTCGGGAGTTCGACCCTCCCTGGGCCCGTTTAACTTTTATTGGTGGGTAGCTCAATTAGGCAGATGCGCGGCGCTGTTAACGCCGAAGTTGGGGGTTCGAGGCCCTCCCCACCAGTTTTAAATAAGAATATGAAATACGTTTGTAAAGATTGTAACAAGTTTTTTGAAAAAGCACAATCATATAATGCTCATAGATCACATTGTGGAAAAATTAGACCAAAAAATAAAACGAAAAGTACAGATTTGTCCCGTATGTAAAGGTAGAATTCGAGTATATCATTATGAAGAACATATAAAAACATGCATACCAAAAATATCTGAATATTGTTGCAAAGATTGTGGTAAGACATTTAAGAAATTTCAATCATATAGAGCTCATCGTTCACATCATAGTTTAGGTTTAAAAAAACGAAAAGGTTGGGGGTGGAATAAAGGAAAGACTAAAGACACTGATGAAAGAATAAAGAAACTTGCTGAAAAAACAAGCAAAAATATGACTGGTAAACCAGGACATCCACATACTATAGAATCAAAATTGATTATCTCAAAAGGAATGAAACAAGCACATGCTGAAGGTCGTGCATGGAATATAGGAAAAAATCGTTCAAAAAATAAACCTTCTTGGCCCGAACAATTTTTTATGAAGGTTATTGAAAATGAATTTGATGACAAAAAATATATAAGGGAACATCCATGTACTATTTATTCAATAGACTTTGCATGGCCAGAAAAAAAGAAAGCAATAGAACTTGATGGAGCTCAGCATTATCGTTTTAAAGAATATGTAGAAAGAGACAGAAGAAAAAACAAAGTCCTTGAACTTAATGGTTGGATTCTTTTAAGAATAAAATGGGATGAAATGTTTAAAGATACAAAGAAATGGATAAAGATTGCAAATGATTTTATTGGTCCGGTCATCTAGTGGTCAAGGATTTGAGATTCTCGATCTCAAGACAGCGGTTCAACTCCGCCCCGGACTATGAATTTTATGCAGCGTTGGCCTAACGGGTGGGTTCCTGCCTTCCAAGTAGGCTTACGTGGGTTCGACCCCCACACGCTGCTTTGATCTTTGAATGCCCTTGTAGTTCAGTTGAGTAGAGAGGTAGCCTCCGGGAAGAGACATAGCTTATTATTTGTGCGAAGGAAGGTCGATTATGGAACGAAAATACATTCCATTTCCTGATTGCTCTCAAGGTTGTGTACTTGTTGAATACTTTGGCGTAGGAGAATGCGAATCATTTTGTCCTTATAAATTTGATGATGCAAGAGAAGCTCTTAAAGAGCCACACAAGCCGTAGATTTGGATCCTACCAAGGGTAAGAATTTTTGCCCTCGTAACTCAGCGTAAAGAGTGTTCGGCTACGAACCGAAAAGTCGCAAGTTAGAATCTTGCCGAGGGTACCATTATATGCAGGTGTAGCATAGAGGTCATGCACTTCCTTGCCAAGGAAGAACACGTCAGTTCAAATCTGTCCACCTGCTTTTTAATTTGCTTTTGTCATGGTTTTTGTATATAAAAATGATTATGCCCCGTTAGCTCAGTTGGATTAGAGCGCGAAACTTCTAATTTCGATGTCGCAAGTTCGAGCCTTGCACGGGGTATTTTCGACTTTTGCTTACTAATAGTCAATCCAATACTGTATAACAAATGTACAGGTATTTTCTTCTATATGTCTGATAGCTTTACAAAACAACTTAATGAAGCAAAACATTGTATTGATGTTATGAAAAAAATTGGTACATATCGTAACCACAAAATAGGAGTGATTAATATAGAGAAAGACACAATAACTTTATTTAATGGGAGAGTTTGTCTTTATAGAGAAGTTGGAGACACATTGATTACCGAGTATGCTTGCGATAAAAAATGGATTGAAAAAACTTTAAAAACAAATAGTCGTCTTATTACTCATTCAACATGTGTTTGTGTGCCCAGAAATATTGTCATTCCATGGGATTCAAAATTTGAAAAAATATTTGGCAAAAACATCTATTAAAATTTATTTGAAACATATAATGTAGACAAATAGTTAAGAATATATGAGGATAAAACAACCAGAAAAAAAGATAATACATCTTGATATTTATGCATTCAAACAAGAGTTACTGGATAATATAAAAAGCAACCCAAAACAGATAGGCAATAAAAATGTAGTGATGTGTTTGCCTGAGACAAAAACAAAAAAACGTATAAGATTGAAGAAGTATTTAGAAAAGGGTTACAATTATTTTGTGTTACGTCCTTTAGACATAAATGATTCCGAAATACATATACATTGGGTGTTTGAAAAGATAATAAAAGGCGTTATTATCGGCGGTAAATTTGAACTCGTACAAAGAAAAGAAAAAATAATACAAAAACAAACAAAATTTGAATGGATATTTAACTAGTTATACATTTAATCTTTTAGTTTTAATAATTTTATAAAGAATTTCAACGATTTCTGGATCAAAATCGACATATCTACCATCAAATAAGACGCGCAAAGCGTATTCAACTTCTTGTGCTTTACGATATGGTCTATTTGAAACTAAAGCATTAAACGTATCAGCTACAGCTAAAATTCTTGCACCTACCGGTATTGCTTTTTCTTTTAGCTTATGTGGGTATCCTTCTCCATTCCATCTTTCATGATGATGCAATACATAATCACTTATTTTTCCGACGACATCTACAGGTTTAATAATTTTATAGGACATTTCAGAGTGTTTTTTGATTAAGTCATATTCATCATCAGTAAGTTTTTCTTTTTTAAAAAGTATTTCATCTCTTATACCAATTTTTCCGATGTCATGTAATCTGCCTGCAATAGCAACATCTTCAGTGAAATATTCATCGTCTGTATATTCCCAACAAATTTTTTCAGAAAGTTCACCTACCATTTCTGAGTGGTTTTTTGTATATTCATCTTTTTGTTCTAATGCATTAGTCAGGGATGTTAAAGTATTGAAAAAAATCTTGTCTCTTTCTTTTCTAATAAAAGCAATTTTTGAACGTAAATTTTCTGCTAAATGTTTATTTCTTCTTAAATTTCTAGTGTTCCTTGAAGCTTGAAGTAGTAATAATCCGAGAGACATAAATTGATAAGGTTTATTTAAAAAAGTGTATATATTCTTTTTTATCATTGTTTGTATATATTGTTCTGGTTCAAAACCTGTAGTTAAAATTATTGTTAGTTCCGGATCTATTTGATTAGCTTGATCTATAAAATCAAAACCTGTATGACTATGAGATAGACAAATGTCACATAAAGCTACATCAAATTGATGACCTTCTACGTATTCTATTGCTTTTGCAAAACTATCTGTAATAAAACAATATCCGCCATGAGTATCTACAAAGTCTTTTAAAATTTCAAGTTGAGAAAGATCAACATCAATTACAAGTACTGTTAAATTCATTAAAAATGCTGTATGTTCAGTCATTATCTTAACCCTTTTTGTGCTTTTATTAAATCAGTTCCCTTTAAATAAAAATCTCTTGCTTGCTCAATTTCTTTTTTTAAAACATAAATATCTGCTCTCTTATAAAGAGCTTTAACATCATTTGGGTCTATATAAGAAATCAATTTGCAATACTCCATTGCATCATTTAATGAATTTTGTTCGACATTTATATGAACTAACAACATGATAATTTTCTTATTCATAGGATATTTCTTATGCATTTCTTCAGCATCTTGTTCTGCTTTTTGCAGTCTTTCTCTTTTTCTTCCAAAATCTATAGACAAGTAGTATATAGATGAATCATATTGCTCAAAAAATGCATAACAAAAAGCAATTTTTAATGCTGCTTCATCAACATTTTTTGTTTTTAAATGCGAAATTAAATAAGGTATAGCTTTCTTATATTGTTTTTGCATAAAGTAAATGTATCCAAGAATATTTGATTCTTTATTATTTCTATATTTTTCATAAATAAATTTAGCTTCTTCTATTTTATTGAGTTTAAAACAAACATATGCATGCAATAACATGAATTTTGTTATAGAATCTTTTACGATACTTCTAAGCGTATAATCATATGCTTTTTGAAACTCATTTAATTGAGAATAAACTCTTCCAAGAGACATTAACACTAGTCTATTTTCAGGGCATGTTCTAACTATTAAATGATAACAATTAAGTGCTTCTTCATAATTACCTATATGTTCTTGAGCCAACCCAAAATTATACAAAATTTCTTCATCAGATTTATCTTTATACTTCTTATTAATGTATTTTATTACTTGTTTATACTTCCCTCGAGCAATAAGATTGTCAATCCTTTCTTCACAATAAGTTGTCATAAAAACTGTCAAAACAAATAGAACAATAAATTTCATAATTCCCTCCCATTATAAAATGGGCAAAATAAGAAATTAACTAGATTTTATGTATTAATCTAGCTCAAAAACAAGTAAATTAATTTGGAAGGAATTTATGAGATTAAATGAATTTAATACAAACTAGACAAACCGGTCCCTATTTAATTATACTATGAATTCTTGCAAAAAAAAACAGAAAAAAATAGTACACTTTTGCTAATTTTAATATATATTTCTTATAGAAAAAAGATAAACAAAACCAGAACTCAAGCAGTTTTATCTTTGAAAATAAACAAGTGTCCTTTAACTATAAATGCTTACATGCTTTTAAGCTCAATTGGATGAGCAATTGTTGTTCAAACAATCTGTTCTTGGTTCAAATCCAAGAAAAGCTACCAAAAATAGCATTTAAAACACGGACACTTGTTTTTTAAAAATAAGGGATAATAAGCCATGTCTTACAACTATGAAAGCTTACATTTCGTCTTAAGAAAACAGCTCTCAAAAACTCAGACATGACTTAATTTAAAACCAATTTTCAGAAAGAGGGCTCACTCAAAAGAGCCCTCTTTTGTTTTTAGCACTTTTTTTATTTTTTACAAACAAAAATATAGAAATAGAGTAACAAACAAAAGAAAGGAATGAACTATGTCAATGATCCATGTTGTTTATAGCGGAAGAAATGAAGACCTTGAGTTTGATGAAGTGTTCAGACCCGACAGATATGAAGCTCTGGGAATCACTGACACGGCAAGACCTGAAAATGTTTCAAATGACTTGATTAAACGAGCACTTGCCTATCATTATGATGTTGCAGCAAATGAATTCGAAGCTCATTATATCGAAAATAATCCAAACGGAAATATTACAGTTCGTCCTAATGCAAAATGGGGAGTTCATTAAAATGGAACAAGATATCAGAGTGAAAATTCTCAATTCATTCATGACTTGTCCTCACCGTGACACAGATGAATTACAAAAAATTCATGCTGAAATAAGGGAAAAAGATCCTGTGTTCTATGCGCATCTTGCTGCATGGTACAAAAAAAATGGTGATCTTCGTGACCACAATGAAGTTTTTACTGCAATGCTAGTGACGGATCCCTATCTTGAAAACCGTGAAACAGGTATTGCTCTCTTTCAACAACAAGCCCCCTTTATGAAGGCAAAAATTCTTGGCTTCATAAAAGGAAAAGAGATTGTATTGAGAGAGAAAACTGGCAAACAAGTTAAACGCGGTAAAAAAATGGTTGATGAGATCAAAAATTCAAAGAAAAAAGTTGGTCTTATCAAAAACATTCCGAACATTCTTCGCACAGAAATAAAAAAATATATTCGATGGCTTGAAACAAATAATGACAGATTTGATTCTATTGCTCTAACAAACTTCAATAATTTGAAGACTTTTTATGCAGGTAAAGGTTTGCAAATCAAACCTTGTCCAAGAGCTCAGCAAATTTTGTTTGATGAAATATTTCCTGAGGATAGCAAACTCTCTATTTTCAAACAAATTAGAGAAGCTGATACTCCGGAAAAAGCGGCTCATTTAATAGTTGAACATAAAATTCCTTACACTATTGCACTTGGTTTAAGAGATAAAATTACGCCATCGATTTTGATTGCTTTGATTAATAACATGACTGCTCAAGAAATTATTACGAACATTGCTTCTTTGCAAGAAAAAGGCGTAATGGATAATCCTGAAACAAAGAAGTTGATTACAGAAAAACTTGAAGTCGCAAAAACGGCAAAAAATGTTACAGCACTAAAGTCCAAGAGAGCAAAAGAGACAGGAAGAATTAAAGATGAAACTGTTCTCAAGCAATTAGACGAAATTGCAGACAAACAAATAAAGAAATCAGGTACTATCAAAGTTCCTACAGGTTTGCTTGTCGACAGATCAGGTTCAATGGAAGCTGCTATTAAAGCAGGAAAACAGATTGCTTCAACAATTTGTGGTTCAATGGAAGCTAATTTATTTGGCGTAGCATTTGACACAATGGCACAAGCAATCAAAGCAAGTGAAAATACATTAACTGCTTGGGAAAAAGCATTTGCACCAATCCGTGCAGGTGGTGGGACTTCAATTGGTTGTGCTCTTGAATTCATGATCAGATACAATTTGTATGCTGAACAACTCATTATTGTTACTGACGAAGACGAAAACGAGAGTCCAAAATTTGCAGATGTATTTCCTAGATATATTGAAAAAATGAAAATTACACCTGCAATTATAATTGTAAGAGTAGGAAGAGCAACAACAACACTTAGCGAACATCTTAAAAGAAAAGGTATTTCTTTTGACGTTTATGAGCTACAAGGCAAAGATTATTACGGTCTTCCAGGTCTTATTCCTTTGCTTTCTCGCAAATCAAAATTAGACCTTGTTTATGAAATTATGGACTTTCCACTCCCAATACGAAAGTCTTATGTCTAATGTTTTCGATCTTATTAAAAGAGTAGGGGAGAAAGAAGCGGCTGTGCAAGAGTTTGTCTCCCCTATTTTTTTTAATGAATATGTAGTTACTAAGATTGAAGGCATTGTTTACAAATTCAAAATCTCACAAAAAAATCCCGGTTGGTATAAGATTCGATCTATAGACAGAAAGTCAGCAAAAACAATTGAACAAGCTGATCTTTCTGAGATAGATTCATATTTAAAGTTTCTAGCTAAAATCCGTATTATTCTTATAATGAAAAAGAATAACATTTATTATGGTATTCCTGAGAAATTAAATAATTTAGGTTTCGCTTTCGAGGAAATGATCCCTATATATCTTACTGATGATTCGGTTCAAGATTTTGATAGAATCATTGGCCGTTTTGATGGAGCAAATTTCTGGTACCATCAAATTGATTATTCAAATGATATTTCAAAGGCAACTTATTTAAGAGAGCAATTGTTAAAAGTCAAAGAACCCAAAAAAATCTGTTATTCGGGTTTAACTATTGAAGAAAAACTTGCTTATGCTTTGAGAGTTACCCTTGATAAAAAACTTATTATAGACAAAAAGAAAGCAACGCTTAAAGATGACGTTGAACATGCAGGTGGAGAGTTTGTAAAATTCACAGAAAAAAGTGATCATTTTAGTGTAACATATATTGTAGATGGACATCAATATACAAGCCATGTAAGCAAGAACGAAAGTCATAGTGTGATAACTGCTGGTATTTGTTTATCAGGTGAAGACAGAAAATATGATTTGAAAAGCCTCATAACTGTAATGAGAGAAGGCCAACATGCAGGAAGAATCTACAGAACACACAACCTTTAAAGAAAGATGCTGGACTTTATATGGGTTTAAAATAGGTAGACTTGTTTTGGGATGGCTCAAATATTTGAATGAAGGCGAAGAATATGCTGTAGAATTCAACTGGCAAAAAGGTTTATCGAAATTTGTTCTTGGTTGGTTTCACACACATTCTAAAACCTTTGCTTTACGCCCAAGTGAAGAAGATAAAAAAACAATGTACTCTTGGGTACGGACTTTAGAACGCCCGCTGATCTGCGGAATTATGTATGATCAGAAAAAAGGAAGAGAATTTCTCTGGAGAAATTGTTATTTATTTAAACGGTGGTCTGACAACAGTATAAATTATCAACCTATTATGATAGACAAATTGATTAAACATTTTTATATTGGAATAATTATGGAATAATTAACAACATCTTCAAGTATTTTTAAATCCCTTTAGCTTGCTTCTATACAAAATAGAGGCACTTCATCATATTCATTCAAGGAGGTCCTATGAATTCTTCAATGTCGGCCTGCCCGGGAATACATTTTTTCCCGCGTAGCATCTTCCTGAGAGTCGCAGTAGTCTTTTTCCTTTTCGGTTGCTCTAAAAATCCGGTATTTATTGATGGACAGCAGACCGAGCCGATTGCTGTATCAACAGCGCCAATCCACCAGTTTATCGTTCCATCGACCGGATGGAATGGAGACCTCATGGTGTATGCACATGGTTTTGTTCCACCGATAGCCCCAGTGACGCTTCCAGCCGAAGCAGCTAAATTCGCAACAATAGCCAGTTCCGAAGGGTATGCCTTTGCTACAACGAGTTATCCGTCGAATGGTATGGTGGTCACTGAAGGTTTAACGGACCTGGTCAACCTTGTCGCGGAATTCAGAAACAATTATCCGGAAACCGGGAGAGTTTTTTTGTTGGGAGTATCAATGGGCGGATTGATCGCGGCACAAGCTGCAGAGAAGTATCCGGGTACTTTCGATGGTGTTCTTGCTATATGCGGTATTTATGGAAGTTATCCAGTAGAAATAGTATATATTACCAATTTTCGTACGGTTTTCGACTACTTCTTTCCCGATTTGCTGCCAGGTGATGCAGTCAATGTCGCTTTTCAAACCATGCTAGAATGGAATACAGTTTATATTCCGAAGGTTGTCGCTGCATGCAGTGCTCCTGAAAATGGCAACAAAGTCAGACAGCTGATCGCAGTGACAAAACTTCCGGCCAATATGGCCGATCCGGCATCTGTAGTTCAGTCAATTGTTGAAGTGTTGTCACTTGGCATCTATGTTACTGAAGACGTTAAATCACAACTCGGTGGTCAACCATTTGGGAATCATCTATTATGGTATCACGGTTCAGATGACGACTGTGCACTTAATGCTGGGATCAAGCGTTATCAAGCGGATCCGAATGCGCTAGCGGCTTCGATAAGACTTTTCGGGACAACCGGGAATATTAAAATGCCGGTGGTGACGCTTCACAACCGCGGTGACAATTTAGCCCCGGTTATACAGCAAGCGCTTTATGGCATAAAAGTGATGTTAGCAGGTAAGTCCTCCCGTTACAAAGCTATCACGCTCAATGCTTATGGCCATTCCAATTTTTCGCCGGAGCAGATCCAGTCGGCCTTTCAGATGTTGGTCGCGAAGACAATGACGCCGTAAGTTGACAGTTATCCCAATTCTCCTTTAGCACCTTCCCCTACTAGAGGGGGAAGGTGGAAAGTATAAAAAACTCAGGAAACTAGAGAAAAGAAATGAACACTTTCAAACATGAAGAATTATATAGAAAAAAGACATTATTCGATATGATGTCAAAATTTCCTATTACTATGTGCGGTGCTGGAGCTATAGGTTCTAATCTTGTCGACAATCTTATTCGTCAAGGCTTCAAAAAAATTTCTGTAATTGATTTTGACAGAGTTGAAGACGGAAATAGACATACGCAAATATGGAGCTCAAGAGAAATAGGTCAACTCAAAGTAGCAGCATTAAGAAACAGAATGTTTGAAGTGCTCAATACTCAAATCATTGCAATTTCTAAGAAACTTGACAAATCTAATCTTAGTCTTATAGAACCTTCAAATTTAGTGATAGATGGATTTGACAATGTACCCAGCAGAAAGTTGATAACAGATTATTGTAAAGAAAAATATATTGATTGTTTGCATATTGGTTTGTTCCAAGATTATGCTGAAATAATCTGGAATGAAAAGTATAGAGTGCCTGATGAAGTAACTAATATGGACATATGTGAATATCCTTTGGCAAGGAACATTATTTTGTTGGCTGTTGCTATAGCGACAGAAATATTAATAACATATGTAGAATTAGGTGAAAAACGTAATTTCGTGATAACTTTGAAAGATTTTAAAATTTCGAGAATATAATGGATACATGGTTCACAATGTTGATTGGCATTCCTGGCTCAGGAAAATCTACTTGGCTTTCAAACCAACATGAAGTTTTTGTCGTTTGTCCCGATTCAATAAGGATTTACTTGACAGGAGATATCTCAAATCAAGAGCAAAATGCTACTGTCTGGCAAATTGCCCAATATATGACTTATTGGGCAATTTCTAGTGAAAAATCTATTGTGTTAGATGCTACAAATACTAATACTATTTGGAGAAGAGATTTTTTAAAACATATACCGACATGTAAACGAAAAGCAATCATTTTTCAAATAGATCCAGAAATTGCTGTCGAACGTGTTCAAAAACGTTCCACAGGTTCTAAAGTTCCTGCCGATGTTATTTATAGAATGTATGGTGATTTGTTATACACAATGAAGACAATTCAAAACGAAAATTGGGACTGTATAGAAATGATAGGAGACTACAATGGCAGAAAAACTTCTAAAATCAAGAAAAGTTCCAGGCCATGAAAATAATGGCTTTACTCAAAAATCATCATCAATGATTCGATTGGGGTGTTAGATGGATCTATTAACCGGTACAATCACATGGCTTGATGCTTCCAAGTACCCCCCACCTCACAGTGACGCAATGAATACAATTTCAGTTCTTATATGGTATGAGGGTCGAGCTCGATTCGGATATTACCTTGGAGGCCATTTAATGGAGTGGCGTCTCGATAGTGAAAATAGTCCAGTCGATATCAAACTCTGGTCCCCTATTAATGCCCCCGATAATATTATAATTAAATATTTTATCCTGAGGGACTTACTTAACAGCCATTTAAATAATGGTTACATGAGTATTAAAAATGAGAATATTATTCATGTTCTCTCATTAATGAGAGAAACTGATTACCCATCTATTGAGGAATTATCAAAATTTATTTCAGTATTAAGGTACTATTCGGCACACCTCCATCCTTCGATTCGCACATTATTATCAGATTTTAATGTATAGTGGTATTTGTATAGTAGATCAGTCGAGCCTATCAAGAATGTGATTTATGTATGGGACAATAAATCTATATGATTAAAACTTTAAAATATGCTACTCGGCTTTATAGAAACAGTTTTTGGCATTTCGTACAAAACTTTTGGTGTTATCATGGCGGTATGGGTTATGATGATGAATGGCATGCTACTCCTGGAAGATTTTACTCAGATATTCGAATTTTACAATTCAAAAACTCATTTCCATATCATTTAGAACTTTCCAAAATAGGTAGAAAATATCATTTATCGATATCGGTTCGTTTTAATTGTCAGCAAAACTTTTCTATAGCAAATATTTTGAACATAACAAGTAAAAAAGAAGCAATAAGAGTTACATTCAAAAGTATAAAAAACTTTGAAAATGATAAAACAAAAATCATGGAAATGTGGAATCAAATTTCATATGATATTCCAATAGTTGATGCTGATGGCATTTGGAGATGCTCTGTCTTAATAGGTTCTGCAGACACAACTCTTATACATACTAGTCTTAACTCTAAAAATGCTACATTAGGTTATGGAGATTTTTATTCTTTACATTTTGAATATAATGTGTGGACATGGACAAAACATAATATAACGTCAATGGGTCATAGTTCATTAGATTGTAAATGTGTTTCATTTATGATTTGGAAAGCCATTTACGGTTATAATCCAATTTTGGATACAATTATTGATGAGGCCATTATTTTTGCACAACAAAATCCCTCATTTGATATAATAGAGGAAGTTCTATCAGAACAATATATGCAAGCTTTTTATGATTCACAATTTTGAGGTCACATGAATAACTTACAAGATGCGCTTATAAAGGCCAATCTAGCTACTGAAAAACAAAGAAAAATAGAACAACAACCTGAAAAAAAAAGAAGAACCTGCTCCAAGGGAAAATCACACACATCCTCATTTAACAGCACCTGAGTTTGAAAAATTCGAAACGCTTTTCAATACAGAAAAATCAAAACCGTTTGCAATACATCTGTTGTATTCATTTCTTCCTTTTCCAGATAATGACTATATTTGAGGGTGGGAAGACAAAAAATGGAAAAACGGAAAGAAATGTTGTATATGTGGATTAGAAACTTTATCAAGACATGATATTTTTAAAAATATTAATAAACAAACAGAAGTTTCTCTTGAAGGTTTGCGAAAAAGCGTAACAGACGAAAATTTCAATATGCACTTAAAAACAAAAAAACAAGAAATGTTTGGTGATCGTTTAATGGGAGTCACATCTAATAAAACCTCTTGTATTTTATGTGCTCCTTGTTATGAAGTATTTGCAAATTGGGTAAGTACAAGAATGTTGTTAGGAGATTACTCATTTTCTAATCTTATTACTAAAATAAGAATGGCAAATTCACGCAAAGTAAACGATAATCTTTCTTTATAAACTTTTCAAAATTATTTGGCAGAAATAAAAATATCTTTCGAAATCCTTTAATCGGGAGGTAAAATGTTACGCCTCGAAAAAATCGAATATTTGTACTTAAAGTGGCGATTTATTACCATTCTTTTTATTTTAACTGTTTCAGAATATCTCTGGTTCCATTGGTATCTTTACACTGGGTTCAATACTGAAAATACCATAAAACGAATCCGAACAAATAAATTATGTCCTCATACTGTCTTCCAATTATGGGTTGATTATAAACTTGGCAATTGGTAATTTGTTATAGTGATATAATTATATCACAGGAGGCATTATGAACATTTTTACAGCAGGAATGCCGGAATTATGTGAAGAGCTAAAAAATAGTTTGAGTCCCGATATTGCTGTTTATGAACATAACTTTGAACAAATTATTGGCCTTGCAAAAACTGGACAACTTAAAAAGTTATGTATTTACATGGATGTTTGGAACATAAGTGGTCAAACATTTAACGGTATGCGTGGCCAGGGAGCTGCTGAGAAAATTCATGAAATTGATCCTAATATTCCCATTCTTATCTGGGATGGTCGTGAATACGACCCTGAAGATCCAAGTGTTATCATGCCTCCTGCATTCCAAGTGACTGGAACAATTCACCCGATAAAAAACAAAAACGAATTATATCTTGATTTTGATTTTTATAAAAAAGAGGATATTGATAAAATTACAGAGAAGTTCTTAGCTGGTAAACTTGCTTTTTCAGATATTCCCCAGCGGGAATGTATAGAAATTATGCTATAGTAAAAACTAGAATTTCTGCAATCATCAGATGACGTCATAATCTTCAAGAATTCTAGAAGTATCTTTTATTTTGATTCCCCATAAACCTTGTTTATTCTTTTTAGTTATTTTATATGTTATACTACCTGTGCCTGGAGCGCCCATCCACACGGTAAACATGTCACCTTGTTTGTGTTTATCTATTTCTTTTGAATTATCTATTTCGGTAGGCTCTCCTTTATGTCCAGATTCATTGAAAGAAATAGAAGTCCTATGTATTAATATCTCGTCTTTAGAAGCTAAAACTTTTGACGGTATTGTTTCAACAATTGACCAAACATCATTGCGGTTTACTAAACGTGCAGCACCTTCCGTTGCTTGAGTAACTGCTTTCCGCATTTCATTAATATCTGCAATAGAATTTCTTCTTGTCAAATAATTTTTAATAAATGGCATTACACGTTTCGAAAACATATCAATATCGCTATTTGCTTTCTCCCAAGTTTCTTTCAGATTAGAAAGTAAGTCGCAAGTTTTCAATAAAGCAGATTCCCTAATCGTAAAATCTACAATAAATTCACCCATAGAACCATATAACTTAGCTATTTTAGCCATCAATTCAACAGAAGAAATAACTCCAAGATCAGCACCTTTGAGCATAATATTGCCAAGATATCTCAAAACTTTATTTTTGTTCCCATTAAAACTATCTATTGTTGAAATTACATTATTTATATATTGTTCGCTAACATTAACACCTTCATCTCTTGATTTAGAAATCATTTCTTTCATTTCATCGATAGATTTCTTGTCAAGAGTACTCAAAATTTTAGTTAGCCAATGAGCAAAAGATTTTTCTTTTTTACTAAGATCCACACTTATTAAATTCACCTTAGTCTCCTTTTTTCTTACCTTTTTATAAAAACAAGAAAAAATAACCAGAACAAAGGGTTCAATATAAAGATTGTTTTATTTTTTTGACATTTGTTTATGTAACATTCTATTTTTTACTTCTGAGTCTTTAGAAGATCCAAAATAGAATTGAAAAACTTGAGTAATAATTGCTGATAAAACTCCCAAAATATAAATTATAATGTCTTTTTTACTTGATTCAAGAGGAAGAAAAATTAAGGCAAAAAATAAAATAAACGTAAAAAGAAGAGCAAACAATGCAAGAAGAGAAGCAATATGTTTTGTTAACCAAGGTGCAGAATGAAGCGATAAATACTGCTGTGATTTAGGATCATCATTTGGGTCATATATCGAATTTAGTTCTTGTTCCATAACATTTTGTATAATAATAAAATCTATACAAAAATAGTTATAAATTTGAATGCGGGAATCAGTTTGTTTTTCGTAATTTCTTTTTTGACAGATCATCAATAACGACAGTTAACTTATTATTTATTTTTTGTTGTCGTTTTGAATCTGTAAAATATGAACAAGATTGAGGATTCTTAGGAGTTTTCTTTATAATGTCAATAATACCGCAATCTTCATGTCTAACACATTCTTTATGAGGACATTTCATTTTTTTACTCTTTCATTGTTAGTTCTAAAAATTCTCCGACAGAAGACCAACCTGATTCAAAAACAGCACAATAGTCTTCTTTAGGACAACCTGCAACTGTGGTACAAATTTTACGAGTGAAGAATTCAGCAGTTATCTTTGGCAGATTTCTTAATGCAAGACATATATCTGCATCTACTAAATTCTTTGTTTTGGGACAAATTATAAAATCTTTCATATCATTAATCCTTTTCCACTTAATAATATCGCAATAGTTTTTTAATCTGCCTAACTTATAACTCTTTTAGAATATTAATTACTTGTTTTGCTCCCTCTCTAAAAGCAAGATTAAGCAGTATTTTTAAATTTTCAGCAAAGTCTTCGTCATTTAGTTTTATACTAAAACTATTCTATCAGTTTTTGAACGAATTTTATAACAATGATCATCGTTTTCGTCTATATTCAGTTCAAATTCGGGTTCTGTCAAAAAACGTTGCCAGGCAGAACTTAACCTTCCTCGTAACTTATAATGATCATCCAATTGTTTTGCTATTAACGAAAATTCCACCTGTTTCATTAATAAGACGTCTTCAGGTGGAGCAGTAGCAAGATCAGCAATAAATCTAAATTTTTGATTCATGATTTCTTGACAAATTTGAATTTCATTTTAAGATCTTTTTTTATTTTTGGGTTCTTCTAAACCTTGTATGATTTCAGGATTTTTCTCTAATTTTTCTACTACTTGGCGACAGAACATCATACAAAAAATAAATGCTATCTGTTTAACCATCAATACAGAAAAAAACCACCAGCATCCAACAATACTTAACCCAAAATCTACAATCAAAGAAAAAACCATTATAGGTTTAAAAGCTTTAATTTTTAAAAGTTTTACGACATCAGCTATTTTTTCTGGGGATGTATTTGTGGAAAATGTTGTTCTTGAACTATTTGCAACTACACCCAGAATAAGTGTAGCAAATAAGTAGACGAAAGTAATGATACAAATATATACAAAATAAATTTTGATGATATTGTCAATATACTTCAAATTCAAGGGAGCTATTTTATTCCAGTAAACTAGAACATCACAAGCTAATGATACTAAAAATAGAGCAAAACTTTTCTTCGTCATTTCTATTCCTTAGTTTATATGAACAACCACTTTACCTTTATTTTCTTTATTCCAAGCATTAATAATTGTTATAGCTCTTTCCATTCCTAATCTAACACCCCGCGCCATAGACGCAGCTATTACGTCATTCTTTGATGAATCATTTGTTAGTTTAGGTGCTTTTGGTAGATTTTTCATCTCAAGCCAAAGATAGTTCACAATTTCTGTTTGTAGTCTTGATGAAATTCGCATAAACTCCTCCTTTATTTCTATATGCAAAAAAAAATAATTAGATAAAAATATGCAAAAATTAGATAAAAATATAGGAAAACACTTGTAAAAGCTTGGCATATCTCAGGCACACAAGCGACAACCAGGAAGTCAAATAGACAGACTATTGTAAACATATAATGTTAAGTTATAAATTTACAATGTTTTAAAGGAGAATACAATGGCTATAAAATTCTACAGACCTAAAGAACCATTTGGAGAGTTTTCTAATTTCTCCAGACACACAATAAAACTTGATGGTTATACTTGGGTAACCAATGAACACTACTTTCAAGCACAAAAATATATTAACACAACAAGATTTGAAATGATAGCTAACGCTCCTACCCCAAGAATTGCTGCAGATTTGGGTAGAGATCGTTCTATGCCCTTAAGACCTGACTGGGAAACAGTCAAAGATGACATCATGAGGAAATGCGTCCTTGAAAAATTCAAAACTCATCTGCGATTAAAAGCTATGCTCATAGGCACTGGTGACCAAGAAACAATTGAAGATTCTCCTGTCGATTATTACTGGGGTTGTGGAAAAAATGGCACCGGGAAAAATATGCTTGGTAAAATCTTAATGCAAACTAGAGAAATTTTAAGAAACGAAAATTTAAAATGAAACAGAAAATGGAGATACGTAAGCAAGAACCAAAAAAAATGCTTGATAAAGTATTCTGGATAAGCATAATTCTGATGACCATCTCGGCAATATCTATCGGAGCGATACCTCTTCGATATAAGTGTGCGGGATCAACTTTTTGTTTGCTCTATTTAGTCGGATTCATTGGTGACTTAACATGTCTTTTTATTTTGTTATGGAAGCAAGTTTTTGGCAATAAGTAATTTTTATTGGGATATCGATAAATGGAAATGCAGAATAGGAAAAATGTGTGGAGACAGAATACAATATTTTCTCTTTATTTAATAAAAAAAATTAATATTCTCTAAAAATAGAACACCAAGTTAGAAATGAAAATTCTTCTGTTTAGAGAAACAGAATTAAAAGAATTAAATCCTTATGTTTTAGAGCATCGTGGTTTAGCAGCTACTGAAAGTTGCGTAGTTGGTCTTGCACAAGAATTGTCACGAAAACATACTATAAAAGTAATTGCTCCACAATTTAAACAACAATTTTTTGGAAAAGTCGAATATATACCTTTTCAAAGTTATGCAGAAGTATTAATCCATATTGCTATTTTTGATCCAGATATATTAATAATAGTAGGCAATCCTCAAATTCTAGTCGAACACTCTTTTAAACAGCGTACTATATTCTGGCAACAAAACCATCCTAATGAAATGGATTTTAGATTCCCAATAAAAGAAATTTTATCTAAAACTTTAATAGTTGCCCCTAGCCCTGAAGCTGCAAATTACTATAATAAACATTATAAAACTAATAAAATTATTGGCATTTATAACGGTATACGAAATGTTTTTTTTAATAAACTTTATATGCCCGACACAAATAAAATTGTTTATATAGGAGCTTTTACAAGAGCAAAAGGCTTATCAATTTTTCTTCAAACAGCTAAAAAATATCCAGAATATACTTTCTATTGTATTGGAGATTTTGACTTATATGGTTTTACTGATGAAATATATAAAGAATATTGCAAAAGATTAGCACAAGAATGTCAAAATTTAATTTTTTGTGGAAATCTTAATGCGGAACAATTAGTAAAAGAGTTGCAAACTGCAACAATGTGTATAGTCAATCCTCTAATCAATAATAATGAAACTTGTTGTGTTTCTGCACTTGAAGCAATAGTCTTGAATGTACCCGTAATTGGAGGTGAATCAGAAATTTTGTCTAATATTTTTAAAAATGCTGGTCAAAGAGCCGTAACTACTACTTGTCTAATTGAAACTATAAAAAAGCATAATTATGAGTTACTTTTTTATGATAAAAAATTTATTGAGAACTTAAAATGGTCCTCTATAATTCAATATTGGGAAAGGTTGTGCTATGAATATAATCAACGTTAATGTTTATGGACATGAACAAGCATTAAAAGCATCAGGTTACCCTAAATCAACAAATCCTTTAGAAACAGAACCGTCTTTTTATAGGGCAAAATTATTAGCGTCATGTAAGCCAGGGACAGGACATGACTGTTTTTTAAAAGGAATTATTGTCCAATTTGATATTTTAGGACCTCTTTATTGGTGGCCGCAATTTCAACGTTATCATTTTGCAGACATAGTGTCATCGCAAAGTAAAATGCATTGTCTACATAAATTTAAACTTGAAGAAATGTGTAATGAGTGGGTAGATTCTAGAATAATTGAGATCGCAAAAGAACACATTGAACATTACAACAATGAAAAATCTAAAGAAAATTTTATGAAAATGATTTCTAATATTCCTACAGGCTTTAAACTTTTTGCACGAGTAGTAACAAATTATCTACAATTAAAGACAATTTACTTACAAAGAAAGAATCATAAATTGCCCGAATGGGAAACTTTTTGTTCATGGATCCGTGCTTTACCTTATTCAGAACTTATTATAGGAGGTAATTAAGGGCGATTTTGTTTCATATCAGGCAGCACAATATCTCTATATAACTTTTTTATGTCTGAAACTATAAAATCTAATTCAGAATCTTTTGATGGTATAACTAAATCATAATAAGTGCAACCTGGTTTTTTAGGATTAATTGGAATTTTACTTGATGTTTTAACAGTTAATTTCACAGGTTCATCTTGCAAATTAACTTCATCTTCAGCTACAAAATAGATATCATATTTTTGCTCTGAAGAAACATCCTTAATAGTAACTTTAATTTCTACATTAGCTTCTAAATCATAATCACCCGAGTTAACTGGATTATTATCAGCATCAGTTCCTGACTTTACTTGTAAAGATGTAGGTGCAGTTGAATCACTAGGCAGAACAACATAATAACCCTTACCATTTTCATTTATTTCAACAAGAAAGTCTATATAATTCATATACACAAAATCTGTTTTAGGATATCCTGAAACCCATTCAGGTGCATTTATATCTGGAACATCTATATTAAAACTAAAACTTTCATTATCGCTATTTATAATTATAAGAGTTTGTTCTCCCACAGGGGTTGAAGAGTCTTGTCTAATTAATACCTCAGTATCAGAAGTTGACAATATAGAAAAAGCAATATCGGCAATAGTTCCTGTAGGATTAGAAACTTCTGGTTTAAAACCTGTACCTGTTATTAACCAAGTTCCATTAGTTACATACTCAATAGAAGAAATTATAGGTTGAACTGATATATCCCAGTAATTTTCTTGATTAAACCACTGATCATACCTCCAACTAACTTCATTAGAAGTTTCAGCTCTACCAATAACTACACGAGTTTCATCTAATACTCCAGCAAATGAAAAACCTGCAGCACCAAATTCGAAAGCTGCCCCAACAGCCGGATATGTAGCAGGTACATCACCCATAAAAGTCAAACTCTGCTGTTCTCCATTAATATAAAATTTAAGTCTTTTGCTATTTTGAATTCCTACATCACCATCTGTTTGTGTTCCATCATATACAAAATCCAATAAAAAAAACTCATCAGATGAAATCTTTCCAGTAACATCAATTGTTGCTAAAAAATTTAACACACTTGATGACACTGACAATTCTGTGCCATCAATGCTAATAAAAAAACCTGTATCATGAGACCCAAATATACTATTAACCCCTACAACTGTTTGTTTCATTAATATTTTTACAGACAATTTTGTTGTTATTGTAGGCATAGGCCCATCATTAAACGAAACTACACTAGTAGTTCCATTAAAACCTAAACCTTTATCTAACAATCCAACTTGATTATAATTAACATTCACGCCATGACTATGAAACTCATTTTCTGGACTACTTCTATTTATTAAATTAAATGCACCTTCTTCTAAATAACCATTTGAAGCCACACAATCATAATCTGAAAATATTGAATTAGAATTTGTTTTATTTAATGTCTCTCCTGTTTGCAAATAAAAACTTCTATCTTCTTCGACTTTTCCAAGCATCCAAATATTGCCCACTAAAGATTCTTTGTCATAATTTTGGTCTATATATCTATCTACTTCTGCATCTTCAATTGCATCAACAACACTTATTTTATTACTAGAAGTAGCTACATTTATCCATTCTTCAAATTTTGGATCAGATAAATTTTTTATTTGAAATAGTTGATCCTGTGCACTAAGTTCACTGGCTACAGATTTTGGTTTTATTTTTAAAATTCTTTCAGTTCCTGGAACTATGTACATTTTTTCTCCTTCATTTTTATCAAATCTAAATACAAATTTGGGCTTTCTTTAAAATTTAAATAAGAAAGCCCAAAAAAACTAAAGTTTAACCTTAGGACCGTTCTCTTTTGCATAAGGTCCTTTACTTTTCTCAATTTCATTTCGTCTTTCAAGTTTTTGTCTAAAACTTACACCACCATGCAGAATATCACCTTCAAGCTCTTTTGTACCATCTGTATAAGTTATTAATCTACCTTCATTCCCGAATTCATCAGACAGTTCTTCAATCCCTTTAGTCGCTTTTTCATAACCTGCTGGAGGTTTCTGTGCTGTATACCCCATAGCTCGATCATAAAGACGTTTACTAAAACTACTTTGTTGTTTTTGAGCCATTTCCATGACAATAGCAAAAGTTTTTGGGTCCGTCTTTGAAAGTCTCTTTAAATCTTTTGCTTCATAAGTTTTCATACCGAATGGAGTCTTAACAGTCAAAGGTTCGTTTTGTGCTTGTATAGCGTTAATAAAACCTGTTGCTAACAACAAAGCTAAAGTTGCAAGATTCCTTGTTTTTGGACTTAACTTTGCTTCAACTAGATGAGCATCTTTGAGATACTTTTTCATTATCTCAACAGCTTTATCTGGCGTCAAATCAATTCCAATTTCTTTTGCAAATTCTTTAGGTGTTGTTTTACCTGCAGCTTCCTTAACTACTGAATTAATAACAGATTCATAATTAATAATTTTCATAATAACGCTCCTTTTTATAAAGCTTCATTATAAAAACAAGAGAAAAACTAATATGGCAGTTTTTTTTTGATAAACGATATCCAATAACAATCTTAACAAAGGATGCAATATGTTTAACACACCTTTCATGCTTATCATATTATTTGCTACAATTTCTTTTTCAAATCCTAACACAATTTTTGATCAATATGATTTCATCGAATTTGATGACTCTATTTCAGAAATGAGCCCTGCTTATACGGGTCCCCTTGTAGCATCTGGTGGAGCTATAGCTAATGTTGGCTATATTATTGATACAATACCCGAGCCAATTGGTACTATTGAGTCCAATAAAATTACTTTAATTGACGATCCCAATGAAGTTTATACATTCGACTATATCAAATACTACAAAGTAATTAAAAACATTGTTGACACTTTCTATATTATGAAAATAGATGCACAAATGAATCAATTTGCTTATGAAATAATAATTGAACTCAAAGAAGGTCCTAATTATGATAGAACTTTAAATATTTATAAAGACGGAAAAATTTCTACTCTTATTCTATGGGTAGAAAATACACGTTTAGTACCCAAAAAAGTGAATAAAATTTAAATAAAAGAAAAAACAAGCAGTCTTATCTTTCTTATACTTCAAATTACTGAAATAAGAAGTTTGTAATGTAAAAAACTTCTACTAAAACAACCCTCTTTATTCTACTACTATATGCCTCTTACATAATAAAATTCATTATTTTACATTTTTTTTAGTTAAAAATTAAATATCAAGTTTTTTTTATTTATATTTACGTTTATAATATGCTGAATATTCTCTATACATATTTCAATCAAATATCAAAGTATCCTCTTTTAACAAGAGAACAAGAAAAAGATTTATTTATAAAAATTAAAGCAGGTGATGCTCTTTCTTATAATACTATGATTCTTTGTAATCTAAGACTTGTAGTAAGTATTGCAAAAAGTTACAGATTTATGGAGATTACAGATTGTATTGACCTTGGCAATATTGGGTTAATTGAAGCTATTAATGAATTTGATCCTAGTAAAGGTTTTAAATTTGGCACTTATGCAACATGGTGGATACATAAAACAATAAGAGAACATTTTTATAGGTATAAATATTTAATAAAACAACCAATAAATTTTTATAAATTAATAAATGCCATCAATAATTTCAACTATAAAAATCAAAAATTTCCTACAATAGAACAACTTTCAGAAACATCAGGTCTAAAATATAAAACAATTATTGCTTCACTTGAATCTATTTCTACTATATCTTTAGACTCCACACTTGAAGATGAAGAAACATCTTTATATGAGATTATACCTTCAAAAAATGAAGACGAAAACGATAATTTAGATATTAATTTTATTTTTTCTAATTCTACTCTGACAGAAAAAGAAAAAAAAGTAATTATTTATTTCTTTGGATTTGATGAAGGAGGATACCAAAGAACATTAGACGAAGTAAGTGACTTTATTGAAGGAGTATCTCGAGAAAGAGTAAGACAAATAAAAGAAAAAGCTTTATGCAAACTAAAAAAAGTAATATCAAAACATCATTCTGCCATTTTTTAACCCCTTCTTACAAAAACTACTAATTAATTTGGCATCTTTTTAATTATTTATTGATATAACGTATTAGTTTAATAACAGAAAACTTTTAACAAAAGTTAAAAAATGCCAAGAATAATACGACTTGATAAAAAAACTATTTCTGAAATTGAAAAGGTCAAAAAATATGCTGCTGAGCATATTTTCGACGAAAACACATTACTTGCTATAAAAGAAAAAATTTTACCCCCGCAAAACAGTAATAAAAATTTAATAGTCAATATACACCAAGATTTTAAAGTAGTTTATTCTCTTGATACTATTGATGGGATAGTATATCATCATCTTTCAATTTCTTATAAGAATGGTGAGGGTTGTGCTGGCATCCCAGAAGTTATAATTATATTAAAGACATTTGGACTCTCTGAAGATATTAAAAATTTAGACTCAGTTTGGTTAGACGAATCTAAAAACATTGTCAATTTATTAAAAAAAATATAAATTAAAGACATTTCGATTTATCATATAAAGGAATGTCATATGTTTATTGTCTTTTTCTTAATAAGTTTTCCAGTATTCTCAATCTCGAAAACTGAAACATATACAAAAATCTTATCTGATATTCAATTCCATCAAGATTCATTTGCAATTCTTTACAAAAAAACAGAAAATAAAGAAATTATTCTAAACAATGCAAGACAATATGTTGTTACTTCTATCATTCAGAATTTATTTCCACATTGGTATGACACACCCTGGACTTTTTATGGCAAAACTAGAACACCTAAAAAAGGTTCTATTGCATGTGGATATTTCGTTACAACAATTTTAACTGATGTAGGTTTCAAAATTCCTTTAGAAAAATGGGCTAAACTTGCTTCAGAATCTTTTATTATAAAATTATCACAAGTTAAGCGTTTTTCAAACAAATCTATTTCAGAAATAGAAACATATTTGTACAGTCAAGGAGACGGATTATATCTTGTGGGTCTAGATTGTCATGTAGGTTTTTTACTTGTGAAAGATAAATCAGTTAAGTTTATTCATTCTAATTATTATAAACCAGAAATTGGTGTAATGTCCGAAAACATATATGAAAAAAATCCTTTTGCAGATTCAAAATACAGAGTAATTGGAAAACTCTTTTCAAGTGAAATGATGACTAATTGGATCACTTTAAGAGAGTATAAATAGAAGAAAAAAATATGTATAGTTTTGTAAAAATAACAGATACATCTACGAACCTCAAATATGATTGGTGTTTACAAATCTCTGATATAGAAACGCTTCTTGCATATGAATCATATATAATGTTACCCTATGAACGTATGATTTTTAATAATTGGGTGATAAATAGAGTTCAACAAAATTCAAAGCAAATAATGTCATTACTATTAACAAAAATAGAGAAAAGCAATGACAAGCCTATTGATGTTTTTGCAGATTTATTTTGTCAAATTACCAAATCTCGATTAGACATGCTAAATCATTATGGTACCATTTTCATACAGCAATCTAAAAGTACATTTGGAAAAACTAAGAATCATATTATAACGCATCTTCGTAAAAGTGTTTCTTTAATATGGCCCGACAATGATTCTATTGAATTATTTAAATGGCCTAATTGTAAACATTGGTATGCTAAAGTAGGCGATACAGAAGTCAAGTGGGAAGGTAATGTTAAATGGAATACAGAAGATGCAGCAAGAACAGCAGCAGAACTCTTTAAAAAGCATGGTGAACTATGAAAATTTGTATCATTCTCATATTATTAACATTTAGAATTTTATCTCAAACAAACCTATCTAGAGAAATAAAAGACAAAATATTAACGCCTAAAAATAATCCATATATTGTTTCAAGTTCTATTATAATTAAGGGTACAAAACCTACAATAATTAAAGCAGGTTGCATTTTTCTTTTCAAACCTTTCACTGAACTTGATATACAAGGACCAATTTTAATTGAGGGTACACAAGACTCACCTGTTGTTTTCACTTCAATCAATGATTTTTATAATGAAAAGAGCCAAGTATTTCCTAATATTTTTGACTGGAATGGTATTTTAATCCGCGATAATATAAATGGTAGTGTCTTACTTAAAAATTTTATTGTAAGTTATTCAGTTTACGGCATAAAATCTTCTACTGCTAATATTGTAATTGAAAAAGGTTTATTTAAAAATAATGGTCAATTTCATTTTACAATTAAAGACAAAATAGAAAATGTTTTAGAAAACACTCCTTATTCTTATTCACCTTCTATACTTTTTAAACAACAAGAAAAAAATAAATCTAATAAAGCTTTAAAAGTAACAATGTTTAGTACAGGTTTTGCAGGAATAGGTGCAATGGGTTGCTTTTTTCTTTCAGCAAATAAATTTTCGACAAATTATTTAAAAGCTGAAAAACAAAATGACATAAAAAAATTCAAAAACAATAGAGATTTGTCATTAAATTGGGCTCGAACATCTGGAATTTGTGGTGGTGCTTTAGTTGTTATTTCTAGCACTATAATTATCTTAGAAAAAAGCAAGAAAATAAATAAACGTTTATCATTTTTTTCCGATAATTATCTAATTACATTAGATTTGTGAGGTAATATGAAACATTTTTACTGTTTATGCTTCTTAATTGTTAGCTGTAGTTTCATTAATAACAATCCACTTGATGAAAGTGGAGATAATTATGATCCCCCCATAATAATAATTGATCCTATTTCTATTCAAAATAATGATACAATTTCTCGTGATTCAATTATTCTCCTTTTAATAGGAAATAGACCTCAAAGTCTTTTCCAAACAAAACTAAATGAAGAAAATTGGTCAAAATGGCAACCAGAAGGTACATTTTCTTTTGAAAAACTTGAAGAAGGGCTCAATATAATTAGAATAAATACTATGTACCGAGGAGGGACATTAATTTTTAATGACAGTTTATTTTTTATTGTAAAATTTGAAATAGATACTACTGAAATAGATACTACTGAAATAGATACTACTGATACTACTGAAATAGATACTACTGAAATAGATACTGCAAAAGAGATTTATTCAATAACCTATATAAGCACTAACAACTCAGGAGGCCATCCTCCAGAAAAATCTTCTTATATTGATGGTACATATATAAAAGTTCCTCAACAAAATACTTTAATTAAAACAGGCTACAGTTTTTATAGTTGGAATACAGATTCGTTAGGTACAGGTGTTGATTATACTCCTAATTCATCTCTTTTAGTCGACAAAAATTTAACTTTATATGCTCGCTGGCAAAAAAATAGCTATAATTTAGAATTTGTTTGTGTCGATAATGATTATGGTGAAATTCCTCAAAGTAATCTTTATGATTTTGAAGAATGTGTTATAATTCCTTCTTCAAATTTAACAAAAACAGGTTACGCATTTAAAAATTGGAATTCTAAACCAGATGGAAAAGGTCAAGCATATGAATCTGGTGACACTCTAATTATGGGTGCTAATAACTTTTATCTTTATGCACAATGGAATGAGCCCAAAGGTATGGTTTTTATCGCTTCAAAAAATCAAACTTTTCAAATGGGCGGGACAGAATATAATTCAGAAAAACCAATACATACTGTGCAATTGACAAAAAACATGTGGCTAGACAAGACTGAAGTCACGCAAGAGTCTTATATAGAAATTATGTCTACAAACTATACAGACTATTACACAACACCCGAACTTTGGGATGATTATTTAGGAAAAGGTAATAATTACCCTGCATACTCAGTCAACTGGTATGAAGCATTACTTTATTGTAATGCTAGAACTAAATTGACAAGCACAGATACAGTGTATACATACACAAAAATAAAAGGAACTATAGGAAGCCTTTCAAATAAATGCGAACTTGAAAATCTTACTATAAATCTCGATAAAAAAGGTTTTAGATTACCAACAGAAGCTGAATGGGAATTTGCAGCTAAAGGCGGTAATACAATTATATATTACAGTGAAAATCAACTCATGGAAATCGCCTGGTATCTTGACAATGCTAGTTATCAAATTCATCCTGTGTCTCAGAAAGAAGCCAATAATTTTACGCTTTATGATATGTTAGGCAATGTTCAAGAATGGGTATGTGATTGGTTTGAAACTTATGAAAATTTTACATCAACTGTTATAGACCCTTTTTCAAATCCCATCCCTCCACCTAATAGTCAGGGACGTGTTGTTCGTGGTGGTCATTATGGAGAAAGTATAAGTAAAGTCAGTAATTCATTTCGAACAAACCTTAGCCCTGAAACATTAAATGATTACACGGGATTTAGGTGTTGTTTGCCAGTTATGGAGTGAATATGGCAATTGCACCTACAATTATATTTTTCGAACAAAATAACAAATGTATTCCTGGACCTATCGCTATAGATGACCCTGAAAGCGATTTAACAGGTTGTTATGTCGATGAATTCTCGTCACACACATATACTATTTCAAAAGATTATTTCTATACCTTGCTCTACGGCACAGATTTTGTTCGACAACATAAACCAATAGTTATTATTAAACCCATAAATAAAATGAGCGTGCCGCTCGTAGATTACTTTAGAAAAGGTAAATTCTTTTCAAAAGTAGAAATTCGTTGGCCTAGATATGACAAACTCAAAAACAAATTTGAAGAATATTTTAGAATTACTCTAGAACATATACGTATTAGTAGCATAAAACATATTATGTATGATGTCAAAAATAATAAATACGATAGGTATAATCATTTAGAAGAAGTACAACTTGTTTTTCAGAAAATAACTTGGTTATATATAAAAGGACACATTTCTTACACAGATATCTGGAACAATGCGTTTGATGAATTTGAGCAAAAAGATTTTTCATTGGCTCAAGAAGAACCTACAGAAATACTTTTAGAAAAACTTTCTTTTCAGTTTGCTTCTGGAGAGTTTGAAACTCTCCAAGAAATTGCTTTTGATAAAAAAGTTATAGTCAATTTTAGATTTAATTGTAACAGAAAATTAAACCGTATGGAAAATAAAGTTTTTGCTAAATTGTATGCTATTTATAATGGGAGAACAGAAGATTTACGTCAAATAACAGAAGGTAGATTAGTAAATCAAAATAATTGGAAAACACAATTCATTTTAAAAAAACCATCTAATTATAAAGATGGCAAAGTCGAGTATTTTGCTGTAATAGAAAATCCTTATGCTTCTAATAACAATTTTAAAAGTAATTCAATAAGCTTACCAGAAATTAAAGGCTATGTATATATTTTTTGTTCTTTTGTGAATATTGATATTAGCCTTGAAACGACTTCTTGTATTCTTAAAAATTCTAAAGGAAAAACTTTTTTAAACAACTTTGATCCAGAAAACAAAATTTTATGGGATAAAGTTGTTTTAGATTCATACTCAATTGAATTCAAATTTGATAACATTACCTATATAGCTTTTGTGCCTTGGCAAAAAACAAATAAAACACCCTATAATATAATCTTAAAAAAAATATGAACTCATCATTTTCTTTTATAAATAATAAAATTAAAGGCAGAGAGTCTATAACTTTATGTATACAAGGTCTTGATTCCCCCAATGAAATTCTTGAAAAGTTATGTACAATAAAAATATACGAAGTCGACACTTTAAATAAGCATAATTCTAAAGATGATTTACTCGCTGAATTTTTGATTTCTATAAAAGGACAAAATGATAATTATTTTTTTGACCCAGATACAATTGAAAGAATAGATCAATTTGAACATGAATTACCTGAAGAAGAATATCATCACGCATCTAATGGTGAAGAACTTTCAATTTCCTTAAAATTTGATCCCCCGCATTTTTATTTGTTTTTTGACACAAATGAAACTCAACCAGAAGAACATTTGATTTTAATAAAATCAGAAGAAAACGAAATTGAATATTCTATTTATGAAATTGGTTTTACTATTGAAATGAATAATAAAGTTTTATTTGATTCAAGAAAAATTCCTGCTTATATTGACTGCAATAATCTCCTCGCTTACAATTGTTGTAATGCAGCAAAATTCATTGTCAATAACCATTATGCCTATAGAGAAAAACACTTATGCGGGTTATATTATGGCTCTAAATTCATGTATTCTTTTGACAATGAAGAAGACTATATTAGGTCGATTTCTCAAATTAATCCTGATGCAATAAAAGTAAAAGGTAATTGGGATCATGAATTTAAAAAGATTTTTGATAGCCACAATCAGCGTCATCATTTTAAGTCGACAGACTGTATAAAATTTGTTTTAGAAGCTTTACAATTAGGCTTTGAAAAAACAAATATGAAATCTGAATGGAATAAAATAGAAAAACAACTATTATCAATGTCAGGCCAACAACTTGCTAAAGCTTTAATAGATATCGGTTGGATAGCATTATTTTATGCTCCAGACACTAATAATTTTTATGATTATGACAAGAAAAAAGAACATAGTACAAGTTGTTTTGATGCTCTAAAATACAAAAAATATGGGAATGAATACAATAAACCTATTATACCCATTTATGACTGTGTCGTTAATTACAGCCCTACAATGAAATATAAAGACGATTTCCCAGTAGAAAACCCTACACAATTAGAACTTGATAAAATTAACAAAGTCATGAAACTTCCTTTTGCATTTCTTTTAGCTAAATATGGGAGACATACAGCGCTATTGATAAAAGGGAAAGTTTTTGAAGTCCATTGGACTGAATCTTGTTATACTAATTTATTTGATACAAAAAGAAGTTTTAAATATGACTTTTCTCCTGGTACTTGGGACTGGTTAAGTGGATTAATAGTTACTCCTAAAATATTTTGGGAGGACAAATGCTCTTTAGAAACCAAATAATTCCATTTATTTTTTGTTTTCAAGTTTTTAACCCAATAATTTATTTGCAAAATGAAAACAAAGACTTATTATTTGACTCTACAACAAACGAGTTCGTAATTAAAAACTCAAAAATCTCTTTTTCTTTTGCTAAAATTAGCTCAACATATCTTAATCAAGACACAAACTTCTTTCAATATTGCACATCTAATGTTAGATTTAATGGATTTAAATTATTAAAAAACTCATCGTCATTTAAAGCAAGTTTCATTCTAATGGCATTATACAAAACAGATATTTATAACATAATTTGGACAAGTACAAACTATTCAAAAACAATTGCAGAGTATAATCTATTAATACTCAAAAATATTTTAAAATGTACAAATCCATTATGTGTAGACTGTCATTTAGATAGTCTTAAATTTTAAAAAACTATGGCAGTTTAATTTTTAAAAAATGATATTAATCAAAAACCAACTACACAAAAAGAGTAGGACAAATGGATCCATATACTGAATATTTTATGCAAATGAAACAAATTATGAGTATTGAATGTTACAATAACGCTGCAATTGCATCACAATGGGTTATAGACATAATGAAAAAACACAAACTTCCTCTTCAAAAAATTGAATCTATTTTACGCTCTATTAATTGTCAAGTTTATCTCATTGGTCTACCATTATCTTATTTTGAACAAGAACAATATAAATTTAAAATCTTACACCCATTTGAAACAAAACTTTTGAAATATGTCTTATGGATAGAAGTTAATGGTCTTGACTCTTTAGAACAATTACTAAAAAGAAACAATTTAACTGATGTTGACAGATCTTTGACAAACACAGGATTTTTGGGGTTAAACTGCGAAAACAATGAACTTTAATATTACATTTAAATCTCTTAAATCCCCTTTTAATAAAAGCATATTAGTATGACAATATAAATTCCTCACCATTGACATAGCGTAGGAATTTTACATTTTATAATATTCAGTTTCTTTTAAAAAAATGCTTGATTTGGAAGCTAAACCTACTTTTGTCAAAAAGCTTAATAGAAGGGTCCCCGGGGACTAAAAGTCTATGGGTATTATTGTTACACTAGGGACCGTCTAATATGGCTCTAGCATTGTGCATATAATCTCTAAGGAAAACCCCTTAATGATTCAAAACTCTAAGACGCTACATTACTCTAAACATTTTTTTATTAATTCGTTATTCAGGGGTATATTAATAAAGGAGAGTTGATTATGCCAAATTGTGAAGTTAATCAAGGTTATTTAGATGAAGTTAATCATCAAGCTTATTTAGATGTATTAGATGTCCTCCCGCCGCAGTCTTCAGATCCTGAATATATGAAGTATTATCAGGATTGGGCAAATATTGCAGGACCTACTCATTTTGATCCCTATTATTCACTGGCTGATGAAATTGTTTATTGATTCAAAAAATAGCTATAGTCAGTGTAAGGAAATTCTTAACAGAAATACCTTCAGACGTATTAGCGTCTCTCAGAGTCGAATTTACAAAACCCAAAGTCATAGATGCTCTATTAAAACAAATCAAACAAAAAACAGGAATAATCAGAATAGAACGCCACAAATGGTGTTATAGCTTTTGGCACGGTGAAACAGAATTTAATGAGTTTCTAAAACAACTTTTATAAAAATTTATTGTCGATATGGAATTTTAATAATGAATACGCAATTGACAGAAATAACGGTAATGGCAGATTTCTCTAGTTCTGGATTATGGGTAAGCAATCAAGGGCACATGATTGAGTATGAAGACTTAAATTTATCAAAAGAACTCATAAACGAATTTGAAAATTGGATTGAGTTCTATGACTGTAAATGTCATACTCCTGACTTAACTTTTAAAAGCGAAATGGCAAAAGAATTTAATACAATAGGCAAAGAATTAGCAAAAAAACTCAAAAAGCTCTTTCCAAATATGAAAATAATTTATAAAGGTGAAACTGATAGCGGTATGCTTAATGGTGAAGAAGTTCTAAATATCTCTCACTAAATTATCTCGTCTACAAGTTCTGAATATTTTTTACCACTTTGAATATATTCTGTCAAAACTTCAGCATGATATTCAATTGTTTCAGTCTTTGAATAATCGTTTGGAAATCCAGGGTACTTCCCTTTATATATCCCGCTCTTTTTTGCATCAAATTCGTCTTCCCATTTTCTCATATCTTGTCTAGTCATCAATTTAACCCAAATTCTATGCATCAATTCATGCACTACACTTTCAAATGCATGTCCAGAATAATTTCGATATAATTTCAAACTTATATCATCTGTCACATAATTATACTCTGCTATTGATTTAGGATTTCTTGGGTTCTTTAAATAAATATTGCCATAAATTATAGAATCAAAACCTTTAGCCTTTATTGTCTCTACAACTTGTTTAATAAATTCTTTTACTGCTTTAAAAGATTGATAAGTGTCATCTCTTGAAAGATCTTTGTACTTATTTATAATAGTAAATTTATCAATTTGAGCAACAATATCAGCATTTTCTTTGCTAATTTGTTGCTTCTTCTTTCCAAACTCTTTATGATATTCTATAAATTTTTCTTTAAATTCTTTTGGTAAATCTTTATTTTTCTTTATCATGTCAATAACATCCATGTAAGACACATGTCTGTTAACAATAAATTCAGCATAAACAGCTTTTACATCTTTGTTATTCTTGACAAATTTTTCGAATTCAATTCGTGTTTTTTCAGTTGCAAAAGCAATAACTTCATGTACTATTTTTTCATAATTCATATTTATTCCTCTCATAAACTTACACATATAAAAACTCTATAAAATTCTATTTTATGTCATTTTATATATAAATAGACATGAAGTGTAGACGTTGTAATCATGATATTGGTGATTCTCTATGGCATGGGTGGGAATTATGTGACCATTGCGGCTATCGATTTTACGTAGAAACTCAACAAAGCCCAGATGATCCTGAACAACCCAATAAACTTTTGGTTGAAGAACTTTAAACCAACGATATTGTAAACCACCCCTGCTAAAAGAAATAAAGCCGTAATGTCAAAACAGGACCCGCATAACATTGTCAAATAAGTCAATATATAATAAACTTATATTGAGAGCAAACATATAGTTGAAAACCACCAAATGTGTTCAATGCGGCTTTTGCTGCACACTTGGTCCCTGTCCTTTTGGTGACTGGAACCCTATCACTCACCAGTGCAATTTTCTGACGGATGACAATAAATGCTCAAAATATAATGAAATTAAACAACACCCATCTTCTAATTTCTCACCAGCATTTGGTACTGAGTGTTCTTCAACAATAGGCAATACCAGAAGAAACAACAAAATAATGGGACTATAATTTGTGCAATTTGTAGGAGTAAATAATTGTAAAAAAATTATCTGCAAAAAGGGCATTCAGAATCTAAATGCAAACATTACAAAATCTCTATGATTCTATTCCAAAATTTACCTGTACACCAGGTTGCAATCTATGCTGTGGTCCAACACCATGTAATACCATTGAACAACAAGTTCTAAATATACAACAACCTATAACTCCCACAAATCCATTCAACAATACTTGTCTATTTTCAACTCCACAAGGCTGCTCACAATACAAAAATAGACCTTTAATGTGCAGATTATATGGCACTGTCGAAATGTTATCTTGTCCAGCTGGAAATAGACCTAAATTAATGTTAACACGCAAACAAGAAAAGAAATTAATGCAAAGATATAAATTATTGTCAGTAGAATTAAAAACTTCAGAAGCAAATGGCATGTTTTTGACAACTATAAAACAACATCTAAAATAAACGATATAATTTTAGAATAGAATAGAATAGAATAGAATAGAATAGAATAGAATAGTATGCATACAACAATACAAAATATGCTCATTATCAATGGTGTTTCCAGTGAAACAATATCGCTTGTACATTTTATAGTCGCCAAAGACCAAGATAATCTTATTTTAGACAGCACAACCAGTTTACTTGTACATAGCACATGTATATTCAACAAGCGTGTAAATCAAAATTTTTTCAATAAACAACTTAAACAATTATTACAAAAACATGGCGCATTTACTGGCTATTTATTGTTTAATATGTAAGAAGCAACATGTCTCAGTGCCCATAACTGATACGCTTTAAGAAGGAGGTTCTTATGGACACTATAGAAAACTAGATTCAGTTGCAAGGAGCAATACGCTCTTCTCTTGAATATCTTAAAAATGCTGATGAGCAATTCACAATTATAATCAAGTCACTCAATCAATTAAAAACAAATTTCCAAGTTCCCAATGCTGCTTGGACTACTAAATCGCTTAACTGGTCAAAACTTACACGAAAAACATTACAGCAAATACATCAAGGCACAGTGCAAGATATAGTCGAACAAATCTCTTCAAAAAATTTCATTCCTGCAAACAAAACTCAAATAGCATATATCCAAGTACAACAAACTTTATGGGCTCTTAAATCAAGACACTTAGTAACAAAAAACTGGTACTAAACAAAATGCAATATGGGCTCTGAAGGAGAATAATGAACTACACCAGTAATTATGACTTGCTCTCTATCCTTATACTTTGGGCATTCCTGAATTTGATGTATTGGAATCCTAAGTGCAACCTTGCGATGAATTTTAAAAAGGTCAATGTTCGGATTGCCGCACCGTTCAATTGTTCCGTTTGCAAAACGGCCAATTGACCCAAAAGAACTTAGAAAATATGAAAAAAACCGAGACATCCAGAGTCATATGTGCACGCATCATGCGCATGACAGTATATGTCCCAACTAACTGGACAAACGAACAAATCGAAAAATTTGCTGAAATACAAAACCCTGCAAACACCGGAACTTGGTATGTCAAAGACCGTGTCAAAAACACAAATAATCCTACTTGGTCTAATGCAATACTCGGATGGCGTTGACTATGGCTCCACGGATCCATTATGGCTGGGAAACTACTTATCCTGAAAGTAATGAACCAGATTCTTGGGGCACTGCTTGTGGTCGTACTTGCTTTGAATGCTACACTATAAGTTGCAAAGGCTATAGCAACAAAACAAACCCTAACAAAAACTCTAACCCTGTAATTCTGGGCGGCTAAAACAAGCGAACTATAGCGTAAAACTACAACCCTACAACCCAACTAATTCTGGGCACTACAAAACCTGGGCTATAACATCCTAACTAACCCTAACAACTCTAATAACCCAGCTACTCTATACTAGAGTGACAAGTGGGCTTAAGCGACTCCCGTAGGGGGCCCCAGTACCTGCTCTAGAATACCTCCTAGTACCTGCACCAGGGCCCCCTCTAGCAGGCCCTCTAGCATACCTTGCCAGAGGGGGTATCACAAGAAGAATTTGAGGCTGCCAGAAACAGGAGGCCAACTCGCATATTCGCATTCTTCGAGTTTGTTGCTTATTTCGTTGGCAGACAAGACTGAGAAGTATCTGGTGATCATCCAGTCGTAGTATTCTTTTTCGCCTCGATATCTTGTCCGTATAGCATAAGTGCCAGGAACCTGTGGGTCCAGATGCACTTGCATACTTTCAACTATGAAACCTGAGTATTCTTCAATACCAGCTTTTAGAGCAGCACGCATTTTTATATTCATGTTTCCTCCTGGTTGTTTGAGTGATATGACCTATATCGAGTGATAGGGTATCAAGTGCCAAGTGAATTATTCATGTCCCATTGGGCGATTGCAGTCCGGGTCACCACAAGTGCAATATTCTTGACGACTGAGTTGAAGTGTAATGTTTTACCGGCCATGCTCTCTCCTTTGTTTGATATAGACTATATCGCCAGTGCCCTGGCACACTGCCATAAAAGTTTGAATCAGCTGGACGGCGACTAGCACACAACAAGTTTGGGCCCATAGGAAACATAAGGCATAAAACAGCACAGGGCCCTAAGGCCCTGGTACTGATTGAAGCGCCCTTGGTTAGGTTGAAGTGCAAGCTTCTTCACAGTCTCCATCTTCCTCGTCGTCATCCGGCTCCACACTGCCTTCAAGTTTTTCCATGACCTCGGAGACACAGGGGTACATGGAGCAAAATTCATTGCTTACTTGCTTGCCGCCAGCTTTCCAGCGTTCATACATGTGGGGGTCAGCCGAGCGGAGTGCATTGTCGAATTCGTACATGGCAGTTTCCAGAGCTTCAGCAGCTTGCTGGAGTTCATCGAAGGTTGTTTGATCCATATTCTCTCTCCTTGTTGAGTTTGTTTGTTGATATAGACTATATCGCCAGTGCCCTGGCACACTGCCATAATAAAATCAATCAGTCTAACGGTGAGCCCTAAGGCCCTGGTACTGATTGAAGAGGCGCCCTTGGTTATTTTACCGGCACCAGGTGTGCAAGTATGGTTTCCAAGTCTTTATTGTTGGCAACTTTGCGGATGACTCCGATTATTTTGCCGGTCCGACCAGTTTCCAGGCGCTCCTTGGAATAACCTTCGAAGCGGTCTGCCAATTCTTTGGGGCATACCGTCATTTCCAGGGTGTGGCCTTTCAAGTACCAGCGCACTTTATTGGCATTTTCGAAGATGACACAGCTGGTTTTCGGAGTGA
>Ga0265297_10001823_pt1 | contig 46841 bp, 44 predicted proteins | sample Munlanlwell13791_FD_192502 | JGI IMG/M metagenome (GOLD analysis project Ga0265297, IMG submission 192502) | Leachate microbial communities from a municipal landfill in Southern Ontario, Canada - Leachate well 137-91 | ecosystem: Engineered > Solid waste > Landfill > Unclassified | place...
GCTATATCCTGCACATAGGTAAAATTTCTCTTCTGCCCGCCCGAGCCATGTATTACCATCTCATCGTTATTCAAGGCCTTTCCGACAAATATAGAGACAACGTCTTCTCCCCGGCTTCTCGGTCCATAAGCGGTGGCAAAGCGCAATATGGTATAATCGAGGCCGTAAAGCAGATAATAATTTTTGCAAAGCATCTCGCCGGCAAGCTTGGTCGTGGTATATATGTGGCCCTGGCTGCCGCAGAGATATATACTGCTGGCAAACAGAAAACGCCTTATACCTGCCAGCCTGCACTGTTCCAGAAGATATGCCGTGCCCATTATATTGGACTCAATGGCTTCAAGCGGGTTATCTTTGACAAGATCAATATTTGAAAAAGCGCCTATGTGATAAACGGCATCCTGGCCTTTAACAACAAGTGCTATATCCTGCCTGGAACGTAGGTCGCCTTTTATAAATTCGGCCTTGTTTGAATATGGTTTTTTAATATCAAAAACCCGCACCCTGTGCCCTGTTTTGAGCAGCGCGTCGACTATATGACTACCTATAAAACCGCTACCGCCTGTTACCAGAACATTCATCTACGGCCTCCTTTAACGATGTTACTATATATTCCAGTTCATGCCGCGCCAGGCCAGGATATAAAGGCAGGCATATATGGTGCCTGCACACATAATCGGTAACAGGGAAGCTGTCATTTTTGTTATTATCCACCTTTTCAGGATATTTGCCAAATACCGGCTGGCTGTGACACGGATCTGAATACACCTCTCCAGGAAGGCATATATCATACCTGTTCTTTAATACCAGCTTAAGCCTGTCCCTGTCTATATCCTCGTTAATATAAAGCATATATTTATAATAGGCTGAAATAACCGTATCCGGTATCCTGACAAGGTTTATGCCGTTTAAACCTGTAAGCCTTTGGTCGTAAAAACGCGCTATATCGCGGCGTTGTTTTAGTATCCATTCCGATTTGGCCATTTGCCTTATACCAAGCACCGCGTGTATTTCGCTGAAACGCCAATTATCGCCAAATTCCACGTGGATATTCCTGTTATGGTCCGCCTTGCCGTGTTCCCTAAGGACAATGGCCTTTTGATATATCTCTTCGCTATCTGTGGTAAGCATACCGCCTTCAGCCGTAGTAAAAACCTTGGTAGGATAAAACGAGAAAGAACCTGCCAAGGCAAGGGAACCTGCCATCTTATTTTTAAAAACAGCGCCATGAGCGTGCGCCGCGTCCTCTATCAATAAGACCCCCTTCTCTTCGCAGATACGCTTGATCCTGTCAAAATGCGGCGAGATAATGCCTCCGATATGGACAACTATCACGGCCTTTACGCGCGGCGTGATCTTTCTTTCAATGTCATCAGGATCTATCTGAAAATTCTCCTTTTGGCATTCCGCGAATACTACCTTTGCTCCCGCCTTGACAACGGCGATAGGCGTGGCCATATAGGTATTTGAAGGCACTATAACGCTTGAGCCTTCAACGCCTATGGCGCGCAAGGCCATCTCAATGGAGCTGGTGCCGGAATTTGTCGCCACAGCGTATCTTGTCCCGCAGAAGCGGGCAAAGAGCCGTTCAAATTCCGCGACCCTGCCGTTCATGGTAAGCTGACCGCTTCGAAGGACATTCTCAATACCCTCCTTTATAAAACTAATGTCATCCTCGTCAAACGGAACCCTCAATATCGGAATTTTCATTATTGTACCCTCTTGTTTTCACATTTCCCGTTAAAATTAAAAATATCGGTCATCAGCAGGACACCACTTTAAAGATATGCTTAAATATACATTACGTTTGTTTTACTTTTAAAAATTTATGCCCACAAACCATACTTCGCCCTGTGATAATCTCTTTTGACCTTTGTGGATCATTTTTTTCTAAAAGGCTGTTAAGATAAAAATTCTTATCTTCTACCCATTTTTCAAACTCCTCATGTTTTCTAAAACCATCAACTTTGACCAGAGAGTTTCGATAAATAATATCATTTGTTGTTACGCCGGGATCCCACCAAAGATTTTCTTTCATTACTTTTCTATAAATTGGTGTCCCCGGCAGAGGCGTTAAAATCGCTACAGAAAAACTGTCTGCCCCTGATTGCGCGGCAAATTTGATTGTCTCTTCCATTTCTCCTCTCGTCTCTCCGGGATATCCAACAATCCAAAAGGTATGAACAATCAATCCAGCTTTTTTAGCATTTCTAATAGCGGGCTGAATTTGCTCAAGTCTTAAATTTTTTTTAATAATATCATCTAGTACCCTTTGCACGCCGCTCTCACAACCAAGCGTAACCTGATAACAGCCTGCGTCTTTCATCCTTTGAAACATCTCGGGCTGTCTGCCCAAATGATAATTAATTTTAATGCCATTGGGCGTGCACCAAGGTATATGCAAAGGTTTGATTAACTCGCATAACGATATTAAATGCGATATATTTGCTGTCAATGAGTCATCCTCAAACTGAACCTCTCCTATGTTATATTTCTCAATCCCATTTTTTATCTCTTCATAAATATCGTAAGGCTGACGCCAACGAATATTATGCCCCCACATGTTTGGTGTCGTGCAAAACATGCACTTTTCAGGACATCCTCGAGAAGCCATAACATTAAGAACTCGTTTTGAGTGTGATTGCGTGGAATGAAAAAGTCCAACCTTAAAGTATTTCTCCATATTCATGAGATGCCTTGCCGGGTGAGGTAATTTTAGGATATCAAACCTTTTAGATGTCTTTGTTTCCGCAACCATAATTTTTTGCCCGTCACGAAACACAACCCCTTCTATCCCGCGGTAGTCACTGCCAGCCGCTAATGCCTCAACTAATTTGGGAAATTGGAAATCCGACTCACCTATCATTGCCAAATCAATATTTTTATCGGTCAGATCTAAAAGGTTTTCCTCTGAATGGTAATCTTCGTTGCCGGATGTTTTTGCAAAAATATAATCATAAACCATATTGGTTATATGATTTCCGCCCAAAATAACCTTAATTGAGCGATCGATTTTTTTAACAATATTCGCTATGGTATGGGCGTGTTCAGCTAAGTTTGAAAAAAGAACAGAAATCCCTACAATATCGGGTTTTAAATTAGAAACATAATCCGCAATGGATTCTTCTGACTCGCCGATTTGAACCATCCTTTTATTCTCTAAAGGCACTTCACGGTTATACCCCTCTAATGCTGTGTCACGCACATAGACATCATGCCCTTTTTGTTCTAAAACAGCGGCAAGATAGCCAATGCCAAGGCTTGGTTGAATACGATTCACTCCTCCTTTAACCCCTTTAAGGTTAGGCGAAATCAATAAAATCTTATTTTTATTCATATTCTTCTGCCTTTGCATTTTTCATTAAGATTAAAAAACTCATCTATTAAATGCTTCGATATGTCGGAATTGATTATCATTTCCTTGCTTTGATGATAAAAATATTCCCAATGCGCCTTGCTGAAATCATATCCTGACCTGACCAGATCCTGATATATCTCTGTTCCGTAATACGGCGCCACTACGCTAAGGCTGTTATAATCGGCCCTGATCTCTTCTGCTAAGCTTATTGTCTTTTTAACATCCTCATCCGTCTCGCCGGGAAAACCTATCATAAAATAAGCCGTAAGGGATATGCCCTCGTTCTTTATAAGGCCCACAACTCTCCTTACCTGTTCTATTGTAATATCCTTCCTTATCCTTCTTAATATCTTATCACTGCCGCTCTCAACCCCGATCTTAAGCCTGACGCAACCTGACCTTCTCATAACAGAGAGCATCTCTTTGTCGAGCCTATCTACGCGCGTATCGCATACCCATCGGGCCTTAAAGCCTCTGGATACCATGCCTTCAAGTATAGCGCACGCGCGCGTCTTGTTTAAGGTAAACGTATCATCCTGAAAACGGACCAACGACACCTTGTCTTTCTTTATCATATGCTCCAGCTCATCAAGAACATTGCCGACCCCCCGATACCTGACCTTTCTTTTCCATATCTTAGGCGAGGCGCAATAGGCACATCTAAAAGGGCATCCGCGCGAGGTTATAATGGCACCGGTATCAATATTTCCGTCGCCCACAAAAAAACCGGACCTCTCGGGAAAAGGCAGGGCGTCAAGATCTGTTATAAAAGGCCTCTCCTCGTTGTTTATAACACGGCCGTTTTTGCCGCGATAGGTCAACCCCTTTATCCCGGCAGGGTCTTTGCCGCTGGCAATCTCAAGCATTGTATATTCGCCTTCACCCCTGCACGCATAATCATAGGCCCTGCAGCCCAGGGTCCCTTCAGGGTCAAGCGAAGGGTGAGTACCGCCCGCGATTACCTTTATTTCCGGATTAAAGGCCTTAGCGATAAAAGCAACATTTTGAGCGTTCTTATACGTACCGGTATAAACCTGTATCCCGATAATATCGGGATCAAAAGATTTAATCGCGGAGCCGACCTCCCGCCATATAGGGTGATTATCATCGTTAAGCGTGGCCTTGTAATGGTCAAAATTCGCAAACAGCTTTCTCTGATCCAGATAATGCGAATCATTATAAAAATCCGCGTTATATATGACAGCCTCATGGCCGTGCTTCTTTAAAAATGCCGCTATGTAAGAAAGCCCGAGGTCAAGGCCGTTATAATGGCTGCCCATCAGCCTGTAAAAAGGCGGGGCGATCAATAGTATTTTAGACATGTTGTCCTTTATTATCTTGTCTTAAGATGAAGCCTCCTGCGCGGCAAGAACCTCTTCATCTGGTAAACCTTTTCTATGGTTATCTCTCTTATGTTTTTTATAATTAAATTACCGGGTATCTTTGGAGAAACACCGGACTGATAGGCTAATCTAAATATATGGGCGAGCCAAAAAAGCCAGCGGGGCAATAATATAAACCAGTCAAAAAAACCCTGATAGCCCATAAGCGTGCGGGCCGATATATTTGGGTTATCCACTATGACCTGCGAATAGTAATTTGTAGTCCCGGCGGCATCGCCGGCGACAAGGCCTTGCCTCCTGCAATAATACCCTAATTCGGTGCCCGGCAAAGGCATGAAAATAGAACACATAATACGGTCGGGCCTTAATCTCCTGTTAATCTCTATTGTCTCCCATATGTTTCTAACAGTCTCCGTCGGCACGCCTATCATGTTAAAACTGGCGGACATCATGCCGTGCTTATGGACTATTTTATAAGCATCCACGATCCTTTCCGTAGATATATTCTTTTTAAGGATAGTATTGCGTATATATTCGTTTCCGCTCTCGATAGCCATATTTACCATAAAACACCCCGCGCCTGCCAGTTCCTTTGCCAGCTGCGTATCCATATAATCAGCCCTCGTCTGTATCATGAAGGGTTTCTTGATGCGCTTCTTGTATTCTTTGCAAAAATCCATAGCGCGCTGCCTATTAAGCGTAAACATTTCATCGGAAAAGTAAAACGAAGGGGCCTGATATCTATCTATTACATGCTCTATTTCGCTAAGAACATTTTCAATACTTCTATATCTTACAAACCTGCCCCTGCCCTTATAGTGCTCCATGAGGGCCTTATTCTGACAGAAACTGCACAGGAAAGGACAACCCCGGGCGGTAAGTATGTTCGCCCCCGTAAGTTCCGCACGATAATATTCCGGCCCAAAAAGGTCTCTGTCCGGGAACGGAAGATTATCCAGATTATCAATAAGCCTTGGGCAGCCATTGCGATGTATATTGTTTTGCTTATCCTTCGCCCAGATGCCTTCTATATTATGCACATCTTTCTGGTTTTCAAGTCTGCTTAAGAACTCCACAAAAACCTGCTCCCCCTCTCCGGTGCATATATAATCAACCCCTTCTTCCGCTATACTCCTTTCGGGTTCTAATATGGGCTGAATACCTCCCCAGATAACAGGCAGGCTAAACCGGTTCTTGGAAATAGATGAAAGACGCCTGGTTATATCGTAGTCCTGTATAATAACGGAAAAAGCCACGATATCCGGCTTATAAGAACCGATTTTTTCCATAAAAGCCCGCTCTATCCTGCTCCCCGCGTCCTTATACCAGGAATATTTCTTATACGGAGTAAAATGAAATAACTCACATCCATGACCAGCGCTTTTGCAGGCGGCGCTTATATACATAAGATTAAGAGGGACCTCTCGTACTATATATCCCGGGTATACAAATAAAATTTTCATGGCAGAGACCGCTTACCCCTGTTTATCAGCTTCTTGATAAAATATGTATAAAAAAATGGGTCTTGTATAACAGCCTTCATCAGACATAAACATCCTTTTACCGGTCTCCGGCCGGTAAGGTACTTTCTATAAACCCTGAAATACACTATCGCTATCCTCCTGCGCATAAGATAGATATCCAAAATATGACTGATCTTATAATCTTTATAATGCGCCCTAAGAACTCTAAGCTCGCCACTTAGCATGGTGTCTAAATCTCTTGAAAAATTTTTCTCATGCTTACTGCATTCTCCGAGAATTTTATCCAGCGAATAGAATTTACAACCCTCTCTCGCCATGCGCAGCCAAAAATCGTAATCTTCAACAAAATGCAGATTATTTCTATCTTCAGAAAACCCTCCTATCTTATCTATAATATCTCTTTTGAACGCGACCGCTGAAGTTGAAAATATATTGTCTGAAAATTTATTTGCAAACAACATCTGGCGGTATACGTCATCTTTAATAGTTTCCGGCTTGAAACAATGCGTTATCTTTCCGTTAGTCCGCACATTCTGGCTATGACATACTATGTCAATATCGGGATTTCCCATGAATATCCTGTTGACCTCTTCAAGCTTGCCGGGATACCATATATCATCCTGGTCAAGAAGCGCCATTATATCGCCCCTGGAACTGCAAATCGCCGCATTCCTTGCCGCGCCCAGGCCTTTATTGGGCTGACACACATAAACAAAACTAATCCCCTTATGGACAGAAATAAAATCCCTGACAATCCGGCCGGAATTGTCCGGGGAACCGTCATTCACAATCACTATCTCATAATCCTTATAGGTCTGGGATATGACGCTCTCAAGCGCGGCCTTAATAAACCCCGCGCCGTTATATAAAGGCACTATGACGGAAAATCTCATTTACCCATATTGGTTTGTATATACTCTTTAAGACAATCCTGCCATTTCGGCATATTATTCAGCCCGAGTATATCAAGTTTATAATTTCGCATTATCTCCGACCTGGCCCTCGGAGCCGGCAGAGGATATCTGTCGGAGCTTACCGCGTCAACTTTGGCCTTGCCCTCCAGCCCCATATACTCAACGATCTTTACCGCCATGTCATAGCGCGAACACTCACCCTTGCAGGCCAGGTGATATGTCCCGTATCTTCTCGTATTGATTATGTTCATAAAGTTCAACGCGAAATACTTTGTAAATGTCGGGCTCCCAAATTTATCGTTAACCGCAGTCAACTGCGTCTTGCCCTCTTTTAATTGCCGGACTATTTTATACACGAACTTTTTGTCTATCTCCCAGCCGCCGACCATCCAACCCGCCCTGATGATGAAATACTCATCCAGCAGGTCTTTTACTATACGCTCGCCCTCCAGTTTGCTTTTGCCGTAAACATTGGCCGGGTTAGGCTCGTCAAATTCGGTATAAGGGTCCTGCTTGTCGCCGTAGAATACCCCTGCCGTGCTGATATAGAGCATCTTCACATCATATCTCCGGCAGGCCAGGACAACATTTTCAGTGCCGAAGGTATTAGCATAATAGGCCCGATCCGGTTCTTTTTCGCATAGATCCACATCTGTTTCAGCCCCTAAATGAAAGACGTAATCGGGCTTATATAGACCAACCTGCCTAGACACCTCATCAGGGTCCGTTATGTCAAGCTTCCTTATGACTGGTAGTCTCTGATTGATATCTGTCTGGATCAGGTCATGACCCTGCCGGATCAATTCCGGTATCACATCGGCTGACAACATTCCCGCGGAACCGGTAAGCAATATCTTCATATTCACTCTCCTGCGTTAAACCCCTAACAAGATATCAAGTCTTCTGATAATGTGCCTCATATCAGGGGTGTCGTTATACGCGATAAAGGGGCATTTCCTATATTCTATGCCTGAACTTTTTCTGAAATATACGGCATTATCAAGACACCATACAGCAGGCTGCCGTTTTGCCCGCGGGTCAATACTAATACGCGCCTCTATCTCTGAAAACAAAAAACGGTATGCCGCGACCTCCTGCCCTGTCAATACTCCTTTACGTGCAAAACTGCACAACGCGTTTTCCGTAACGCAGTATATAAGGTCATATTCACGCGGCATAATATCATTGGCATTCTCCCAATCAATTATCCATTGAAGACGGCCCTCTTTAAAGATAACATTGCTGATGGAGAGATCTCCATGGCTTAAGAAAGGCTCCACTAACAAAAACCGCGCGTAGTGATCTATCAAGCCAAGCAGTTTTTCCTTGTTACGGTCTAATGAAACCGTATAATCCCCCGGAAACCCCTCATGGAAGGCCATCTCCAGCATCCCATAACTGTCGCGCCGGGTAAAATTAATGGCATTTTTATCGGATCCGGCCTTGACCAATCGGCAATACCGTGATACGGCCTGAAACTCCCTGGATAATGCCGCGCCGCCTGTCTTGGAAAATGCCTTCTTAACGACAGACACGGGCACGCCTGCCGCCAATGTCCTGATGCCTGTTATTATATCGCAAAAATGCGCGCAATTTCTTATTATATTTATCATTTTTTATACGCGTGCACGATAAAACTCGGCGCGAAAAATGTCCATCGCAGCCTCTTAAACACTATATACTCTATTATCCGCAGAACGGCCTTTTTAAATAACTGGATCTCCCCGACAGATTTATTATATCTAAAGAGCCCCAGGCCGCCTCTATCACTTAAGACAAGATCGGGTTCTTTATAATCAGGAAAGGCAAAAAACATCTCCACCCTTGAAAATCCCGCCGCGGAAAACAAGCGTTTCAGGGCAGGCATGGAGTATGTCCATGTCCTAAACCTTCGGCCCCTTAATATAAGGGAGAGCGTATCCTGTAATTTGCGGGGGAGTAAGGAAATAAACCTTATCCCGCAATGTTCTTCACGAAGACCGAGAAAATAATATATATTAAAACGGTTCTCAATGGCCAAATACAGGCAGCCTTCATCTTTAAGCGACAGGCATATCTTTTTTAAAAAAGCCTGCTGTTCAAACACAGGGCTGGCCCCTCTTTCTCCCGCCGTGAATAGTTTTTTGATATTTCCCATTACCGCGCCGCCTCTGTTTATAAAACGGCACACCTCGACATCTCCATCTTCAGGCAGCCATTCCAATACACCATTAACAATAACTTTGGTAAACACATTATGGTGAAAATCCGCCTCTTTCAGGTTACCCCTTACAATATGCAGGTTATCAAGTCCCTCCTCATCCATTCTCTGTTTAAGCAGTCTAAGACTCTCCTCGGTCTGATCGAAGGCAATGACCTCGGCGCCCGTCCTTGCTATAGGAAGAGACAGGGCGCCCCACATGCACCCGGCATCAAGAACAATATCATCTTGAGAAAAATCCAATGTCGCGATACCACCGGCTCTTTTTAAGGCAAATATGGCCTCCACATGCTGGGGGAAATGCTTATTTACCGTTTCCCTGGCCCCCAACGCATTAAGGTCCTTCAGGTATTGGTTATTATCCGCCCTGGCCAGGTTAGACCAATAACCCGCGCCCGAGGCATAATAGATGCCGTCTTTATTTCCCTTTATATTTTTGATACCATGTTTTATATCCATCATAATAAATCTTTTGCCTTTAGCGCGAGCTGATTGTCAATCCATTGGGATCTCCATACAATGTAAAAAGACGACCAGAACAATAAAAATTCCCTGGTTAAAAACCCCAAAAACACTATCCACGTGACGGATACCGCGGTAAACGTCTCTATCACCAGCAGCAGACACACAAGGTCCACCGTCCTCGCCCTGTTATCCAGGAAATTATTGATAACATCACGCGCTCTTAAAAGCGCGGGGGACAAGACATTGGCGTAATTTTGTAAGTCCGTTCTATTTTCATTATCCTGCCGCGCGTATTTAGTCAGCGCCTTTTTGTTCAGGCAGGTTTTAAAAAGCTCTGCCAGGGCATAGTTATGAAATTTCCCCAGAAAAAAAAGCGGCAAAAGAGGTATCAGATAATAATACATCACACATGAAGACCTGTGCGCTACATAAAAACCCAACCCTATCTGCAGGCCCATGGCCCCTAACACAGCGCCGTATCCATCAAGCATGGCCCCCTGACAAGACAGCCTGTTCGTCAACCTTGCCAGATGGCCGTCACTCCAGTCTAATATGCCTTTTGTAAAAAAAATAAATACGGCCAACAACACGCTTACCCTTGTCGCCATGCCAAGCAGCAACCCGCCTGCCAAGCCCAGCAGGCAATATAACACTGTAAGCATATTAGGGGTCACGGATGTCCTTTGGAGCACATATACCAACCAGGCGCTTGCCTGCATATAAAATCTCGCCTTAAGACACGAATAGGGCGTCTTCCAGCCCTTAAAGCACCGCAGGCCGGCATAGTGCTGTTCATATTGCTGTTTCCTAAGTTCGGCGATTGTCTTCATTCAAAAACCTTTCTTATTAGAAATACCGATGTCCCTTTTGATAATTTCCACGATGGCGTCCGAGGGCCTTCCCGAATCCAGTCTAAAGGCGTATTTTTCCATTAAGCCGGCTGAAAACTTGGACCCCAGCCTGTCTTCCCTGTAAGAGCTTAGACAACTCTCAAGCTCCTGCCGGCAAGACACAATGTGGAACCTGGCATAAAGGTCTTTTTCAAACGAGCCTCTTAATAGAGACCTGTCTTTCAGATATATTATAACAGGCATATCAAGCGCGAATGATACAGGTATAAGCGCCGTGCCGATATAATCAAGGATCAATAGGCCATATCTGTCAATAATGGCCTCGGCGGGAATACCGCGGACAATACCCACACCGCCCGCCTTTTTAGCTTTGACCATATGCCTGAAATATACATAGTTAAAACCCTCATCGCTTGGGTGCACCTTTACGCTCATGGCAAGACCGAGTCCGCTTACGCAATCAATTACATCGCTGTTGATTTGAAACAAATCACTGTCTGTTGAATTTGTCATCAAGTCCCTGTAATTATAGGCGTTAAAAGGCGATGAACAATATAATATTTTTTTCTTTCGCCTCGTCCGGTTGCTCTTGCGCGCGTGGTAGAAATTATACAACCTGTCGGAGCCCGGGGCGTAGGATTTGCGCCTACCGCCAGAAGAAAAGAAATCCAGCTCGGCCTTGGAATGATACATATTTGTCTTATCTATAACAGGGTTCTGCTCAACATAATCCTGATACGGGTGCGTGTAAAACATCGTCGTCCCGCCGTGTTGAAAATAATAAACAGGTATCTGCCTCTTATTGGCGATATAGGCAAAGATATCCTCGCTGATCCGGCAGGCGCCTGCCGAGAAATATAAGGCCGCCGGTTTATGTCTGTTAAAACAAGACCGCGCGTAATTAACAAAAGGCGTGACATGGCTGGCAACCTGACGGCAATAGCAATCAAAGAGCCGGTTTACGTCATTGTTAAAACCGTCAAACCACTTATCGCAAAATTCCCGTATGGCCCTTGTTGAGCTGTCATCCATCCCAAAGGCAACCGCTTCAAAACTATACCCCGCTGACTTCAGACCGTCAAGCGGATTTACATAATTATATTCAGGCATACGGTCTTTGATATAACCTATCTCATAACCGTCCTGCATAATATATATACGGCCATTGCGGTATTTTTTAACACTACCTAAGCGAGAAACGAATAAATGCTTAACCGCCTTTTTTACCGCGCGGCGGGCCTTGTATAAATAGTAAAACCAATTTACGTGCCGGCAGGTCTTGGCTTGCCGCCAGTAGCATTCCAGCAGTAACAGGTGCCTTAACATTGAAACCTTATTGGCTAAACCTATATTAAAACCGTGGAACGCCAAACCGTTAAGCGACATATCCATGTTTATATCAAAAACCTTGTCGTAACATGAACTACCCGCCAGATACAGCCTGTCATACTTTCTTTTAAGCCCCCTGCACACATTGTGGATATAGTAAAGATTGGTAAAAAATGTCACAAAATAGAGTATATTGCCGCTAAAGGCGCGCTCATATCCCAATGCCTTCGCATTTTGCCTATCAAGCAGGCAAAGGAGTTCTCCTGCCTCGCGCATCATGGCCGTGTTACCCCGTCGAAAATCTCCAATATCAAAAAAATCGTTAAAAACCCGAAAGGGCGCGCCCTTTTCACCGAACGCGAGCATGGCATCAGCCGTCATAGCCACCTTGTCAATATCCGCGGGCAACATCCTGCCTATCAATTCAAGGCCGGCATGGTCTATTAGTATTACCGCGCTTCTGTCATGAGGGCGCATGATAATATTATCTTATGCTTCTTATTGTCATAAATGCCTCTGCCCGGGGCCGGCCGGCGAGACTGCCCCATTTTTTCGCGTTCGCAAGTATGGCCTCATTGGACCGCGGATGCGGGAAGGGCCTCATCTCGCTTTTATACACAGCCAGAGCCATGATCTTTACCTCATACGACTTTGTTATGTCATAAAAAAGATCCGGGGAAAATCCACGGCCGCATTGACCGAAAGACCATTCGGTTGATGACAAGATCTCGAAGGCATATATATCCCGGATACGGCTCGCGGGCAGGGGCCTGGCGGCCGTCAGAACAGCCCTATTCGTCAGGCAATGGTCCATATTCAGGTCCCCGCAATGATGCGTAAAGATCACATCAGGCTTAAAACAGCTGATTACCACCTCAACCTTTCTTACTATATCAAGCAGATCAACCGAATCAAACCTGTTGTCAGGCAGGTCAAAAAAAGACATACCCCCGGCACCGAGTATCCTGCCTGCCTTGCGTGCGGCATCCTTTATCTTGCCCGTATCCGGCCTCTTGGCGCCTTCACAGCGCGCGCAAAGCCCTTCGCCTAAGATCGCTATGTGAATATTGTTCTTTGCATCCGCGAGCCGTCTGATCGTCCCGCCGCAGCCCAAAACCTCATCATCCGGATGAGCGGCAACTACCAAGATCCTCTCTTTCATAATACCTCCCGATAAATATCAACCCTTTTCCCCGGCCCCGTGTTGATGCTGATATAGCCTGGCGTAGAAACCGCCTTTGTCCAGCAACGCGTCGTGACTGCCTGTCTCAACTATCTTACCCGCGTCCAATACTATAATGGTATCCGCTTTTATGACCGTGGAAAGCCTGTGTGACACGGATATAACGGTCTTTGACCTGCTTAACCCCTCTATAGCCTCCTGTATCTTCTTTTCAGAATATGTGTCAAGCGAACTTGTCGCCTCGTCAAAGATATACACCTCCGGATCCCTGTAAACAGCCCGGGCTATAGCAAGCCTCTGTCTTTGCCCTCCCGAAAGCTTCAACCCCCTTTCCCCGACAAGCGTATTGTAACCATCGGGGAGACTGATAATAAAATCGTGTATATCAGCCGCTTTTGCTGACCTTATAACAGCGTCTCTCTCGACAGCCGTAGCCTCAACGGCAAACGATATATTATCGGCGATAGTGCCATTAAAGATAAATGTGTCCTGGCTGATCAGGCCTATCATCCCGCGCCATGAACGGATATCGAAATCGCGTATATCCCGTCCGTCAATCCGTATAGCGCCGGTTTCATAACTGTAAAAACCTATTATCAGGTCAATAAGCGTGGATTTCCCGCTTCCGGACGGACCGACAATACCGTAAAATTTGCCTTTCTCTAATTCGAGATCGATACCGGAAAGCCTGAATCCTCTTTCGTTGTAGGCAAAATTCAAATTTGAAAAGCACATGCCTTTTTTAAAGCCTTCAAGCTGGGGCAGGCCCTGTTTAGGGCCGTCCAGACATAAAAGCCCGGATACGATATTAACCGAAGGCAGAAGGCATGCTATTTGTATAAAACCGCTGTTTATACCGGCCATGGAAGTAATTATCCTATAGGAGGCCCCTCCAAATATGGCGACAGCGGCAAAGAGGGTTCCGGCACTTTCCTTTGATAGATTGGCGATAAACAGGACCACCAATATGGCCAGGACCACGAGTGTCTGCATGACAGGCGTGGGCATACAGCTTATCGTGGCATTTTTAGTATAGATACGGGCCTTCTCGCGGACAGCTCTCGAGAATTGTTTTTTAAAAAAATCCTCCGCCAGAAAAGCCTTCACCTGCCGGATGCCTGAAATAACCTCCGCCGCGAGAGAATACGATTCCTTTTGTAATTCGGCGTGCGCCTTTGAGTCCGCGTAAACCTTAAGCTTGGACACGGCAAAGACAATAAGCATGCTTATGATAGAGACTGCCAGCAGGGCCGCCGCCCATTTAATGGATATCAGGCACAGCATGACGAACAACAACACAACGGTAAAAACATTCCTCGCTATCTGGCATGTATACACAATCGCGTTACCTGCGTTTTCCGTATGCACCATCTGTTTCTGCAAAAGATCTCCGGCTCTATGCCTTATAAAATAATCGTAATCCTGGCCCATATAACTTGAGAATATGTCATTTTGCCATTTGCTCGTCAGGCCTTGCGATAATTTGAATTGGGCATAATATGACAGGCTGATAAAGATACCCCTCGCCACAAAAAGTATCATCACCAATATAAACAGGGCCGGTATAAGCTGGGTCAGTTCAAGGTCAAGGGGCAGTATATTATTAATAGTCTCTGCGTAGGCCGCTTTTTTTCCCTCGCTGTTAAAAATACTTAATATGGGGTAAAGCGTGCCAAGGCCCAATGCCTCAAACAGCGATGTCAGGGTAATAATAACGGTAAAGACGAAAAGCGCCACCCTTTGCTGGTTTATCAGATAAAAAAGATTTTTTACAGTCTCTGCTTGTATATTAGGCATAAGCTCCTGTCATTAACCAAAGCGTTTAATCGCCGGGCCGAGATCCGTCATATCCTTTATTTTTACGCAGTCTAAACTATCGAACATATCTTTATTTTCGCTATATACCCGGGCAATAAAAGGCACGGAATTGGATTGAGCGGCATTCAGGTCGCTTAAGGCATCGCCGACATAAACCGCCTCGGCGGGCCTTAACGCGAAGCGGCGTATTATATCATTGACAGCGTCTTCTTTTTTAACAGGCGCGCCATAGAGGGCTTTAAAAAAACCCCGCATACCCCTTCGCTCTGCTATCTCCATTATCTCGGCTTGAGGCGTTGCCGATGTTATGAAAAGATCAAAATTACCCGCATTGGAGCCTAAGAACTCTTTCGCCCCGCATACATAAGGCGCCTTTATCACCTCATCCGTGACAAGGGTTGAGAACCTGTCGCACAGACCCTTGAATTCAGCGTCGCCTAATTTTCGTTTTAGGAAATTTTTGTAAAAATACCTGAATTTATCAAACCTTGAAACCCCTGTATTGGCAGCATGGTAGGCCTCAACCATGTCAGCAATATCTTTTCCCTCATGTTCAAAAAGTCTCCTGAAGGCCCTGGTCTTGATATCCACGGATTCAACCAGCACACCGTCAAAATCAAATATTATCGCCTTAATCATCTATCAACACCGCGCGGGCAGGTGAACCATCCCCGCCTCTTATCCTTAACGGCAGGCAGATCAGCCTGTAAAAACCTTTTTTTACGCCCTTAAGCACAAGATTTTCCACAATAACAATCTTCCGGGAAAGCAGTATCCTGTGCGCAGGATGGACCTTATCATCCGATGCCTCTATGCTCATCTCTTCGGTGCCCACAAGGCTGAACCCGTTTTTTACAATAATATCCGCGTCTTTCAGATTTAGGCTTGCCTTTTTAAGACCGCTTTTAAGCAATATGGCTTTTGCGTTCCTGGACATAGCATCATCTAAAAGGCTCGTCTTGTCCAGGTCATCGATACTTGTAACAAGCGCCTTACAGATAAGCTTGTCAAAGGTTATCTTGTCCACAGCGTCTGACCCGTCTATGATATGCCGCGGCGCGTCTATATGCGTGCCTGTATGGGTGCCAAGGCTTAAGGCGCAAAGGTTGCAGGAAAATCCTTTTTTAAGAGACTTATGCCCGCGCAGAGAAAACCCCGGGTCAGACGGATAGACCTCCATGCCATTATATAATTGCCTGCTAATATCTATATACTTCAATAGCTATTTCCTCCCGATATAAGAGAGCAGGTTCTCAACCGAATCCATCTCCATACCTATCCTCGCCTCTTTGGCATAGGAGCCTATATGCGGGGTAAGAATAACATTATCAACCTCTGTCAGCTTTCCCGTATAAGGCTCTTTATCAAACACATCCAGGCCGGCCCCGGCGATACGGCCCTCTTTTAATGCCTTGTAAAGCTCTTCCTCATCTATAACATTCCCCCGCGACGTATTTATAAGATAGGCGCCTTTCCTGATATACCCGAATTCCTTTGCCCCAATAATAGGCCTGTCAGGCGATGCCGGGCAATGTATAGAGATGATTTCACAACTGGATAAAAGCGTCTCAAGATCAAGCGGTTTGCAATCAAGCGTATGCGGCATATCCTTAAGGTCGTGATAAGCAACCCTAGCACCCAAGGCAAGAAGCATCTGGGCAAGCCTCTGCCCTATCCTGCCAAACCCTATGATCCCGGCGTATTTGCCCTGAAGAAGAAAGCCCATCTGTTTATCCCAGATCCCTTTTCTTATATCCCTGTCCATCCGGCCTATCCTTCTTAAAACATTTAATATAAGTCCCACGGCTAACTCGGCAACGGCAATCGTCGGACCGCATGGCGTGTTGAATACCTTTACCCCGAATTCACCCGCCGCCGTTAAGTCAATATTATCAATCCCTGTGCCGCACCGGGAAATGACCTTAAGCGCCTTGGAAGAGGATATAACATCCCTGGTTATCGGCTCTGTCCCGGCAATAAGAAAATCAATGCCTGACAAAAACCGCTTTATCTCATCCTCTTTAAGCCTTCTGCCCAAGCGATTCACCTTTATCGTGAGGCCGGCATCTTGGAGCATCTTCAAAGGCCTCTTGTCATACTCGGCAAAAGACGTTGTAGATATCAAAACCCTCTTCCTGTTCATGACAGCTCCCCGATAAGGTTAAATGGTAACCGTATCCTGCCTCTTTTCAGCGTCTATCTCATCAAGCATCTCTACCAGGCTCTGGCCAAGATCGCAATATGTATTCATTACTATCTTCTTGCCCACACGCGGTATATACGAATACGGTGTTTGCGTATAATGCGATATAGACTTCTCCGGACTGATACGTATCTTGACGTTGCCTCCGAGTATCTCATTGATAGTGTCCAGTAACTCCACCAGCCTCATCCTGTGATGGCCCGTAAGGATAAGGGTCTGGCCCCTGTATTCATCATCCAATATCTTGGCACATATATTCGCGGCATCTACTACATGCACATACTCGCGTATCTCTTGGCCTGTACCTTTAAACTCTATTTTACCTGTCTTAAAGGCCTCTTGCAGATACCTGAAAACACTGTTTGAAGAATTCGCCCTGGTGCCGTATAATGTCCCAAATCTTAATATTGTATAATTTAAGCCATATCTCTCATTATATGCCTCAAGCAGAAGCTCGCAGGCATGTTTGCTTACACGATAGAAAGAACCCGTCCTGCTGTAGACATATATGGTGCTGGCGAATATAACACGTTTGACCTTGTTACGCCTTGCCGCCTCAAGGACATTGGTTGTCCCAAGTATATTTATCTTCATCGTATCAAGGGCCCTATCGCAGGCCTCATCCACATCGGCAAGCGCGGCAAGATGAAAAACCGCGTCCATATTTTTCATGGCGCGGAAAAGCGGTTCCGCGTCTAATATATCACCCACTACCATTCTTTGGCCGGGTTTTGTGAACGCGGACTTTTTTTTATCAAAGATTACGACATGATGGCCCGCCTTTGTCAAGGCATCGGATATGTGACTGCCTAAAAACCCCGAACCGCCTGTAACAAGGATATTTAAAACGCCCTTTTGTTTTTTCTTTTTTCTCATGGACTAAATCTCCTTATTCTTGAAGCTGACATTGTTTAAAAAAGACTTCTCAAAATCTTCCTCGCACAAACGAAAGTGGTCTTCGCGGGCGCGGCCGGGTAAAGACGTAACATAATCTTTGTAGTTATTTTTCATTCGCTCTTCGGCACCCATCCGGACAGCGTCAAACTCATCATCGCTTAGATCGGTCATGTTAACAACCCTGCGCCAATAACCTTCGCAGATCTGCGAAAGATAGGCGTCCTCATTCTTTATAATGCCTTTTTCCAGCGCGTAGTTGTATATCTGCGAACCGGGAAGCGGGGTAAATATGCAAAAACGCCTGCCGGGATGATGCAGCCCCTTAAACATCTCGACTGTCTCGTTCACGCTTTGGCGGTTTTCGCCTAAATACCCAAAGATCAGGGTAAGTTTTATATGGATATCCGCCTCAAGCGTCATGCTGATAGCCTTTTCTATCTTCCGCCTCGTAATCCTTTTGTTCATGCGCTTCAGCATCTCGTCACTGCCGCTTTCAACGCCATAGCCTATGGAAACCAGGCCGTTTTCCTTGTAGAACTTTAATTTGTCCAGATTTATGGTATCAACCCTGGCCTGGCCGTTCCATATAAGAGACCTTTTGCCCAATTCAAGCGCCAGCTCATCTATGCTCTTCTGCTTCAGGAATAAAAGCTCATCAACAAAATTAATAGCGTTTATGCCGTATCTTGCCCTAAGAAAATCTATTTCTCTGATAATGGAACCAACGGAGCGCATACGTATACTCCTGAATGTCCTACTGCAAAAATTGCACACAAAAGGACAACCCCTGCCGCTTATCATAGCCATCACGCTGGGCTTTGGCCGGCTTTCATATAAAGCGGCGGATTTGTTGTGCACATACAGCTTATTGGTCTTGTATATATCCATCCTGAACAGATCGTAGGCAGGATTAGGAAGCCTGTCTATGTCCGACACAATCGGCCTCGGTAAGGTCTTTATGATCGCGCGTGATCCCTTAAACGCTATGCCATTAACCTTGTCAAGACTGTTGGTATTATTTAGTATGTCAACGGCAGTCAGTTCGCCCTCGCCTATAACGCATATATCTACGAGCGTGTTTTTAAGCACCACGTCGTGACTAAACGTGGCCAACTGCCCGCCCAGTATAATGGTGCAGGCACTGTTTATCCTCTTAAGCTCTCCCGAGAGCCATTTAATATACACATACTGCGTAGCCATAGCGGTTATCATAACGCAATTAAAGGATTTGGCCTCAAGGCCTTTTAAAGCCTCCTGCCTGTTCCATTGATGCGCGTATATATCAAACAGCTCAATGTCAAAACCGTTCTGCCTTAAAATGCCTGTTATATAACCCAGGCCCCAAGGAAAGTGCGGGTCAAATATATCAGGCGGCCGCTTGTCGTTACCTGTGCCAAAAGGAGGATGTATCAACAATATCTTATCCATATCATTATCTCATTGTGCAGTAGTTCTATTTTCTATTAACCGGCCTTTTCGCGAAAAACCCCCTAAGCAGATCCCCCTGCAGGGATTCGTCAAGCAGGCCCTGCGTTATATTCACGCAATCAGGCGCGAGCTTCAAACCCTTCATCCCCGCGACTGTCGATATGTCAAGACCGTTACTCAACAACCGCCTGCAGTAAAAGCCGTTCCTGCCAAACATCTCAAGTAAAGAACGCCGGGAAAAAAGCATAATATGCCGTGCCGACTCAAATGTCCTGTGCGCCTGCCGGCCTGTCTGCTCGCAGTATCTGACCAGAAAAGAATCCGCGGAAGGCACCTCTGCAAGCAGTAGGCCGCGTGCCTTTAATAATGAACGGCATTTTTTAAGCAGGGCGTCGGGCTCATAGACATGCTCTAAAACGCCCCAAAGCATCACAAGATCGTATTTACGCTTTTCGGGCATGGAAAAGGCGTCCTGTTTTATTATATTCAGCCCGAATTTTTTTGAGGCATAATCAATGGCGAATTCATTGAAATCTATACCGTCACAATCCCATCCGTTTTCCTTGAAAACGCTCAATACCTCGCCCAGGCCGCAACCTATATCAAGCACACTGCCGGGGCTTTTAAAAAACCTTGCGAGTTGATTATATTTATTCCGCGCCAGGACATTTCTCCTGTAATCAATTGTAGGTATAACCTTATACCTGTAGTGCTGCCTATAACACTCCTGGGAATGTATGCGCTCATTAATCTCTTTCTTAAACCTCGGCGTCGCATAGACCATGCCGCAGGCAGAGCATCTTTTATACACGAAGCGTTTCTGTTTAAAGCATGGCCCTGTCTTTCCGGAACAGTTGGGGCAACTTACATATTCAATATACCCTGCCTTAATGTTTGCCTTTTTGTCAAAATAGACGTCCAGCCCCTTCTCAAATTTTTCATCAAGGATATCGGCGCGACCGCTTGTCTTTTTCTCATCCCGACATATTATAAATCGCTTATCTGACATACTATAACCTTTCACCGGAGGACAGGAAATCATAAATCCTCCTGCAGGCGCATGAACTTTCAAGGCAGAGATCTTCCGGCAAGGTCTTTTGATAATCGCCCGCGCCGGCAGTCATCGCACGCGTCATCTTGCTACAGAAGTCTTCATAGCTTACGGCACGCCATTCATCGATAAGCGAGTCCTCCGGCAATATCTTGATATTTCTCCTGCCGGGGTCAAGAAATATCACGGCAAGGCCATGGCCTAAAAGCTCATAACCCATGGTGGAACAAAATGTCGCCGCGCATCTTGAAGCAAATACGACTTCATACGAATTAAGAGAGGCGTCTATAATCTCTATAGAGCTCTTGCTTATCATTACCGCTTCTTTCTCGTCGCCCCTATGGTCCATATGATGTTTTATGCCTATCTTCAGTCCAGGATTATCCATGGCGAATCTGATCAGCCATCCATAGGCCTCATAATAATCATTTTCAAATGAGGCATAACAGTTGACACCGCTTGTCTTCCGATAGGCAGGGCCGTAATTTACCCCTAAAAACACAATATCGTATTTTCTTCGCGGCATTTCTTGCTTTCCGGCGCGGCCAAACCAATAATGCTCCATGAACATGGATCCTGTCGGGACAACCTGTCCTATTCTTGCCCCGTAATTAAGGGCCCTTTCGGCGGTTTTTTTGCCAAGCGAAAAAAACACGTCGATATCATAATAAAAACCTGTGGAACCAAGCTGATGTATATTCTTCTGCAGGCAGGCCGAATACCTGCCGCCATACTCATGAAATATGAAATTCTTTATCGCGCTTGTCTGATAATGCCTCTCCTGCAGGCAGTATTTGGCCTGATTATACTTAAATAGGCCGCGGTAATACAGACATTGGTTAATAATATGCCTTGAAATCGCCAATATATTGACATCAAGCTCCGCGGATAATTTCAGGCACAACCACAGGCCGCGGGTCGCTTCGGCCCATAACGCCCTAAGACTTTGCGCTATATCATAATATCTTCCGCTGGGCCTGTATAGCACATTATAACCTTCGGGCGAATCCTTAACCAATGAGGTTATCAGCACGTTGCCCCTGCCAAACATGTCGATCAATTTGCCAAATCTCGCCATCTCCCGGCCTGACGCCACCCATTCAATAATGAGCTCATAATGTTTAATATCGATTCTTCCATAATAGCGGGACATCAGGCACACATAACAGAGAAAAGCCATATGCCTTAGGAGGCGCATAAACCGGTTCCCCGGGAAAAGCCTTTTTTTAAAACGGCAGTTCACATAATCATACGATCTTTCGAAAAAAATCTTTATCTGCTGCTTCACGGTATCTTCAGGCAGATTGTAATCCAGCAAAAAATATTCATACAGCGGCTGGAGACGGGCGTCTTCGGCAAAGGCATCAATAACACCCTTAAGCGCGTCGCATGATTTTCTGAAAGAATCATGCCTGTTATGCGAAAAACCTAATGGACATTGCATCACCATGCACCAGCCGCCTTTTGCCTGCCCGCCTTATATATCATCTGGCAAAAATCAAAATCTTCCTGATAATCCACATCCATTGACGTTATTCTGTCAAGCATGAAAAAATACGGTCTTTGGCCCACGCAGGATCCCCATCTAACCATATCATCTCTCTTTAGTATATTCACAAGAAAACTCAAGGCGCAAAGGCCTTTCATGTCCTGGGATCTGGGCCAGGGATTAGGTTTAAAATTTATAGGCATTCCGTTATGAAAGATATAGTCCTTTAATTCATAAGCACTCAACAAGCAGTCATATTCAGGCCCGAGCCCGCTATAGGCCTTTATCGCGTCCTCGTAATTTTCCGGCCGGGCGAGAGGATTGGTCACGTTCACCCACGCTATATGTTTTCCTTTTATTTCAGAGGCGATATATGAATAGACATCACTCATGGGTATATGGCTTGTTGAATATCTGCTGTCGCGCCGATGCGTGTCAAAACCTTTTTTTCTCGCGATCTCAAGAATCCCATCGTCTTCGGATGACACAATTATGTTGGCAAAACCCTTCACAAAACTCATATGCTCAAGTTTTAATTCATAAAGGGTTGTGTCGCAAAAAGGCCTGGTATTCTTGGACTTGACCCTCTCTGAAACACCCTTGACAGGTATCAGGGCGACTATCTCTTTGCTCATGTCCGCTCTCCTAATCTTTTACGCTTATGTCCCGCCTTGTGGTATTACCGCTCATAATAATATCAAGCGACTTCCCGGGGCCCGCGTTAAAAAGCAAGTCAATAACCGACAGGTTCGCCGCGAAACCTCCCCCAAGCTGGGTATAAACGGGATGACTGTAATCCTGAAAATAAACGTCAATACCATGACGCTTGAAAGAAGGAATATCGGCGTATTCTTTTCCAAGCGCCCCGAATACATAAGTCTTGGCATTTAGTTTAACGCACATATCAAGCACCAGCTCCGATTTGCTGCCCTCAAAACCTATCTCCGACGCCTTAAAATAGCGAATATCTATGGCCAGTTCCTTTAACAGATATTTAAGCATTGTCTCGTTAAGCTCGCTTAAATACGTCCACTCCCTGGCATAGATATCTTCAAAAAAATCAATGTATCTTTTAAAAAATGGCGCCTTTTTATACGCTAATTGTATTGACTGCCAATGCTTTTTACGCCAATTAACGCTGTTATTTATCTCTATCCGGCATATCGGCTTGCCCCTGTGGCCTTTCGTAAGGACAGGCACCGTAAGCCATATGACCCCGTTGGGTGTTTTTATCATGTTCCTGTTGTTCCAGTCTTTTTTCAGATACTGGACATCGTCAAAATAACAAAAGGCGTCACACAAGGCTATCTTGTGAAACAAGCCCAGCCACGGCAGGTAAACAGGCTGATGCGCTGTCAGGATCATGCTTATCCACCCCTATCTATTCAATGACCGCGTAAGAACGCACGCTGTCAAAAGGAAAACGCCTTATCCTTAAACCGCGTATCCCGCAACTCTCAAGCACCGCTGTTGTCTCTCCGGGCCAGTCAGGGTGATTGAGCTCATCAAAGGCGATCACAGCCCCCTTTGGCATACGCGGTAAAAATACCTTAATGGCCGCCTTCGTAGGCTCATACAGATCAAGGTCAAGGTATAAAAGCGAGACGACAAGATACGGATTGGCCTTAACATATCTTTCAGCGGTCTCTGTTATGTCGCCCTTTACAAGTTCTATCTTATTTATATGCCCAACAGGCCTGTTCCGGTCAAACAGCGCCCCGCATTTAAGCAATTCCTCCATTGAGTCCACGCACATACCGCCTTTTTTGGCATTGGGGTCTTTGTCCTTTTTGTCTTTAGAGGATATGCCGGGAAAACCTGAAAACGTGTCAAACCCTATGACCCTTCTTGAATAATTCACCGGCTCGAATATCGCGCTAAACATTGCCCATGACATCAGACCGCTGCCATAGCAAACGCCACATTCCACAATGGAACCATGGACATCAAGTATCTTCTTGAATATCTCATACTTGGCAAGAAAAGAGGCCATGCTCTGCCTCGGGACATACATCGGAAAATTCATCATCTTTTCTATATCAGACATCCTGCTATTGCTCAATACACCGGCTAATTCATCGATATAATTTATCTCTTTATCGGACCTAAGCGGCATACCCAGTCTGTAGTGTTCTTTTGCCTTGCTCATAAATAGCCTCCTTTTAAATGCCTGGCCGCGGCGTATACCTCTCACGGGCCGATATGAGCCCCTGGCATACCCTCTCCGCCCCCTTACCGTCTATCAGCATTAGACCTTTGTGCGCCATGGCCTGCCTGCGCTTGCCCTCATTAATAAGCCGCGCCGCGCCGTTTGCCAGACGTAGGTCAAACAAATCCCCGTCGCTGTAGCGTATGCCTAATATTATCCCCTTAGACGATAGTTCAGCCACATTGCCAAACTGATTTTCCCACAGCCCTATGCCTATCGTCGGCCGGCCCAAAGAGACCAGTTCATATAAGGTCTGACCTCCGGCACAAAATGCCAGGGAACACGCCTTCATATAAGCAAACAGCCCTGAAGGGGCATATACCAGCTCAACATCCTTGCCCATACGCCCTGCCTGGGCCTCTATCGCGGGCGCGTTATCATAATAAGGCCCGATTATCACCGTAATGCTAAAACGACCGGTGGTTCTTTCCAGTATCTTGAGTATCCTGGTGCTCAAATCATAATGGTCCACCCCGCCCATGGTAATAAGTATGTTGTCAACATTATCAAGCCCCGCGTCAGAGGCCTTGATATCCCAGAAATCACTGCCAAGTATCAGATAATTTATGCCTAAAAGCAGGGTTGTCCCTTCAGGCATATCGTATCTTATGGCCTCGGCGTTCAGGTTACCGTTTATAATAACATGAGAGGGTATGCTCGCGTGCGCTATATCATCTATGGAGACTGTTAAAAAGCCCTCATCCATCAATCTCTGTCTGAATTCAGCACCTATCTCGTATGAATCAATAATGACAATACCCGCCTTTATCCGGCCCGCCTCATCGACGGTCCGCTGGCAATCACCGCTTGAATCTGTCTCCAAGGCCATTACCGTATAGGCAAAACCTGCCTCGTCCAGGCATTGCCTGGCGCATTTGTCGTTTGCCGTCAAAAAATGCGTGCGAACACCCTTTTGCCTGAATTTCTGCGCCAGGGACAGACATCTTTTTAGATGACCTAAAGCTATCTTCTTTTTAGCGTCAACCCTTATTAAGATAGTATCCACCAGATATCTCTCCTTGCCCAAAGATTAGGCGCTCAATCCTAAATGTCCTTATACACGTAAACGGTAAAATCATGCTTCATATAATCATGTCTTAATACGGCCCTTCCGCTTAATCTTAGGCAGAGATCGAGAATATCACAGGCCTTGGCATAATATTCTTCCTGATTGAAAAAATCGGCATTGGCGCTCATCATATTAAAACCTATGCCCAAACGGCAGGCGGCAAACATACCGGTAATGGTATCGCTAACATATCTTTCATGATCCGGTATCCTGCGGTTAAATATACCGGAAGTGAGTATATAATCATAACAACGGCCCTCGGCGATATCACCTATGCCGCCCTGCATAAATTCAGCTGCGGGGTATTTTTTCCTTGCCTGACATATCATGGATATGGCAATATCCATACCCGTATAACGCGCGCTTATGCGTCTTGCCTTTAGCCACCCGTAGAGGTCTCCGAGGCCGCAGCCGAGGTCAAGCACTGTTTTACCGTTCAGGTCATCTATCAGACAGAGTATCTCAAAACGTTTTTCCTGCGAGGCCCTGCTCCCCCACGCGATAGAACCTATATCAGGGCCATGCCGTTTAACATTATCATTATAAAAATCAACCAACGGCCCCATATCATGACCCGCGGCAAGGCAGGCCATACCGCCATGGTATCTATGCCCCGGAGAATCGGCGTCATAACGCATTGCCATACAGCCTGCCGGAATATCCGGATATGAAGATTCATAAAAACCGCACTTGGAAAAAAGCGATATACTTGCCTTATTGTCTTTTTTCATAATTGCGGTAAATGCCCCGCAAACCCCTCTGTCCAGCATAGCGAAGATAGCCTTCCTAAGCGCGCACGGGCCTATGCCCAGGCCCGTGTATTTTTCTAAAAGATAAATACTTATGATATAAGAACCTTTTGCCGACAATTCAAACCTGACCTGGCCTACCGGCGTATTTTTGTAATCTATAATAAAAAAATCGCTGTCCTTCTTTTTCAATATACCGTCAAACCACGCTGAATGTTCTTTCATCGTGACGGCCCTGCCGCTCTCCCCGAGATTAATCAAAAACGGCGTATTCCTCCAGCCAAACACCATGTCCTTATCCTTGGCTGTGACAGGCCTTAATCCAATATCGCCCCATGACGCCCTCTTTGCCGCGTTAAGGCAAAATGAGAGGGTACGCGATACGCCTTCTTCAAGCGCCACGCAGGGCTTAAAATTAAAGGACTTGGCGATCTTTGCCGTATCGGAATAAAACCTGCCTAACTCCCCCACGCGTTCCGGTTTATTCTCAAATGCCGGACTTTGGCCGCATGCCCTGCAAAAGGCCTCAAAGACATCCATTACCGATATAGCCTTTCCCCGGCCAACATTAAAAGTTTCCCTGGAACCCGCGGTAATTGCGGTAAGGCTTGCCTCAACCGCATCATCTACATAGATATAGTCCCTTGAGTGCATGCCGTCGCCAAATATGGTCAAGGGCAGATCATTGACAATACGGTCGGCAAATATCGCTATCACCCCTACCTCGCCGAATATAGGCTGTCTCGGGCCATAGACATTGGCATAACGAAGTATCGTATAATCCAAGCCGTAATTATCGGAATAATACCTTATATATTCCTCGGCGCATTTTTTAGCCAGGCCGTATGAATATACAGGCACGCATTCATCGCACTCCTTTGCCGGAAGGGACTTCGGCCTGCCGTATACCGCCACAGAGGACGCATATATGATCTTCTTCACCTTAAAATCAACACAGCATTTCAAAAGGTTTATAGTGCCAAGGACACTGCCGGAAATATCCTTGATAGGATCCTCAAGCTTGATATTCAGATTGATCTTGGCGGCCTCATGCAGGACATAATCAAAATAGTGGCATTGGAATATGTCTCGCAAAACACCTTCATCCGATATATCTGCCCTGTAAAAAACAGCTCCTGGGTTTACGTTTTCCTGCCGGCCCGTGCTAAGATTGTCGATGACGACAACCTTATGCCCCAGGGACAATAACTTGTCAACAACGTGCGAACCGATAAAACCCGCGCCCCCGGCGACAAGAAAACACATCCTTTTGGAATTCTTTATATCAACGTCTTTTATCATACAGTCTTTTAATACCTTATCTGCCTAAGTGTTCCCATTTTATTGGCGCGCCCTTGACAATATCAACCGCGAGCAAAAGCCCTTTTACATTATCCATGTCCTTCGGCCTTATCCCTGTGCCAGGTTTGGCAATTGCGAGGTCCCCTTCGCAAAGCCTGTGCCCTTTTTTCATGTCTCTTGCCGCGACGAGACTTAGCGTAAACTCCTGTCTGCATGCCATCTCGCTTTCCGCCGGCCGGATAAGGCTGCTTCCCATGCGATTTTCCGCTTCGCGTATATCCTTTACGTAAGCCATCAGCTCGGAAGGCGTAAGACTGAACCAGTGATCAGGTCCGGGCATATCGCGGTCAAGGGTAAAGTGCTTTTCAATAATGACCGCGCCCAGGGCTACAGACTGTATGGCAGCGGCACTGCCAACCGTGTGATCTGAAAACCCGACAGGCAGATTGAATATTTGCCTCAATGCCGTCATACGCGCCAAATTCACAAAAGCCGCCTCGGTAGGATAATTGCTCGTGCAGTGCATAAGTATAACCTGCGCCTTGCCTGATACCGAAACCGCCTCTATTGCCTCTACTATATCCTGCTCATAAGCCATACCGGTCGATAAAACGACGGGCAGATCGAACCTGCCCATATACCTTAGAAGCGGCAGATGAGATAGATAGTCGGAACCATTTTTAAGCATCTTGACGCCAGCCGTTACAAGCTGGTCAACACCTCTTTCCGATGTGGGCGTTGATAAGAAGTCTATGTCCAAACCGTCACAGAGCTTTATTAATTTTTCAATCCAGCCTTCCCGCATCTGGCATCGCTTGCACAACTGCCACATGGTCTCTGTTTTTTCTTTGCCATGCTCTCTATACGTGTAAGCAATGGATCTGTCGACGATAAAATCCTCTGTGTCGTAATTCTGAAATTTTACGGCATCGGCGCCTGAATCAGCCGCGGACCTCACCATATCGCATGCCAGGCGGAGGTCACCGTTATGGTTTATCCCTGCCTCGGAAATAATGTAGACCTTTTTGTCCTGGCACCAATTACGATTGGGTTCCATAACCACCTTTTATTTTGTCTAAATAATATCTTACCAAAGCCACGTCATCAGGCACATCAACCTCAAGCGTATACATCATATCGCTCTGGACTACTGGGATGACGTTCTTGCCGAGATAGATATGGGCCCTTCTGATACCGCGGGCCTTGTAAAGATTTTCAACCCTTAACGCAAGTACAGAACCGTCAAGCAGATAACGCCTTGGAAATTCCTGCCTCCTTATGCCCTTAACATCCTTCACTATCGGGACAAGCATGCCCTTTTTATCTATGATCCTCATGGCCTCCGGCACCTGGTCCGCTTCATAACACGTGACACAGGAATCGGCCTTTGACGATATGAGCTTCCTGATCACCTTATCTATGATGCCTTTCTGCCTTATCGGAACATTGGCCTGTGTCCATACAACAATATCCGCCTTATATTTGAATTTTTTCTTCAGATACTCAACCGCGTGCAGGAGTGCCTCTTCTATAGGAGAATCGTCCTTGGCAAACCTGGCAGGCCTTTTTACAGTCTCGATATCATAAATACCTTTAACGACACAGGCTATTTTACTGCTATCGGTCGAAACAACAACCTTGTCTATAAGCTCGGATGAGAGAACATCCTCTATGGTATAACCTATAAGAGGCTTGCCGTTAAAATCAATAATATGCTTGTCCTTTACCCCTTTTGACCCGCCGCGGGCGGGTATAACACTCAATATCCGCATCCATTCACTCCTTTTCCATGTGCCTGACCTTGTTCCAGGCCTTTAATTCATCTATCATACCGGACTGTATCTCATAGAGTTCCTTATCGGTGAAATTGGTAAAATTTATCCTTATCTTTTCGCCCTGTTCGCCGAGTGACAATATATACTCCTCCTCATTTTTTATCAGGCCTCGGTTTAATGCCATTTCATATAGCCTGGTGCCTGGATAAGGAGTCAAAAAAAATATAACTTCAGGGATAAGGTCCAAACCTTTGCAAAAATCTATCGTCTCCTGTATGGTCTGCCTTGTCTCGCCCGGATAACCTATCATAAACGAGGTATCGGCCCAGCCAAGATGCCTTCTGGTAAGATACACGGCCTTCCTTGCCTGCTCAACGGTGACGCCTTTTCTGATAAAATCAAGCATGGCCTGACTGCCTGATTCTATGCCGTATCCTATGAGGACACAACCGGCCCGCGACATGGCGATTACCATGTCCTCGGTCATCAGGTTCACCCTGCCGGCACAGCCCCAGGTAATACGCGCGCCGGCCTCTTCAGAAAATTCCTTCATAAGACGGCAAAATTCAAGGGTAAAACCCCTGTTGACTACAAATTCATCGTCAATAAAATGAAAATACTTAACCCCATAACGCCCGTAAAGCTGTCTTATCTCCTTCATGATATTGCCCGGCGAACGCGTCCTATATCTGGCGCCCATAAAATCATGGTAACAATACACGCACTGGTAAGGACAACCTCTCGTGCCGTATATATTCATGGAAAGGCATTCCCCGTCTTGCGATGAGCCGTCTATCCATTTATTCCTGTTTGGCGCGCCCACAGGGTTTTTCAGATATATATCCATGGGGAACAGGTCCCATGCCGGTAAAGGCACGCTGTCCAAGTCCTGTATAGGTTCTCTCTTTCGCGTCTGGATTATCTGCCCGTTGTCATCTTTATAACATATACCCGCGACGGAAGAGATGTCACCATCCGAGGCTATAACGGATATCAAATCCTTTATCGTCTCCTCGCCTTCGCCGATACTTACTATATCAACCGGATTGTTTTCCATCATAATACGGGGTATGGACGAACCGACACTGCCGCCCACGATGATCTTCCTGTGGGGATGGTATTTCTTCAAAACCGATACAAGCCATTTGACATATTTGTATATAGTAACTATGCCTCCGATGCCGACGACATCATAATCCGCTTTCCTTATTCTTTCCTCTGCCTCCTGCCTGTCCCACCTATATCCGTTAATATCCATGACCTCTACTTCATAGCCCTGTTCAAGCAATACGGAGGCGATATAGCCTAAACCAAGGGGGAATACATTGGGTTTTGACCATTCGCGTATCGGCGGATTTATCAATAATACCTTCATCTTATCGCATCCTTTAATACCTTTACCACGCGGCGTATATCCGCGGACCGCAGGGACACATGAAGCGGTAGGGATATAGTGCTTTGGTAATATCTGTTCGCGTTAGGATAATCGGAGCGCCGGGCCAAAGACCTTTTCACGTAATACGGCTGGTCATAAACAGGTATATAATGGACCTGCGCGTGTATCTTGCGCGCTAATAACCTTTCAAACACCCGCCTGCGTTTTGTATGATCCTTCAGCCTGATAAAAAACAAATGCCAGGCGCTACGACAGTTGTCTAATACGGGGGGCAATTGCACGCTGTCACAATCATGGAGCAGTTTCTGATAAAGCCCGGCAAGTTCGCCGCGTTTACTGATAAAGGCCTTGAGTTTTTTAAGCTGTGATATGCCGAGGGCGCATTGCATATCGGTTATCCTGTAATTAAAACCCAAATCCTTCATCTGATAATACCACGGCCCCTTCTTCGCCAATACAGCCTTGTCTTTATATATGCCATGGGCGCGCAAAGCGCGCAGCTTCTCATACAATCCGGCATTGTTCGTCGTGATTGCCCCACCCTCACCCGTTGTAATACTCTTTACAGGGTGAAAACTGAATACCGACATATCGGAGTGCCTGCAGGCGCCTATCCTGTGCCACATGTTACCGGACATATATTCAGCGCCCAGCGCGTGGCAGGCGTCTTCAATAACCACCAGGGATCTCTTTCGGGCTATCCTGTTTATCGCCCCCATATCGCATGGAAGCCCCGCGAAATGGACAGGTAGTATAGCCCTGGTCTTTTTGGTAATCCGCTTTTCTATCGCCTCCCGGCCTATATTGACCGTAAGCGGGTCTATATCGGCAAATACAGGTCTTGCCCCCGCATACAAGACTGCGTTTGATGTTGCCAAAAAGGTGATCGGGCTGGTAATTACCTCATCGCCCGGTTTAAGGCCGCAGGCAATGCATGCCAGGTGAAGGGCCGCCGTTCCACTTGAGACAGCCACGCAATAACGGGCACCCGTGTATCCGCAAAGCATGGACTCAAATTGCGCCGCTCTCGGGCCCTGTGTAAGCCAATCCGATGCAAGCGCATCAGTAACCTGTTCTATATCATGCCTGTCAATAAACTGTCTTCCGTAATAAAGACTTTTCATGCCATATCTTTGAGTATCTTTTGCAGTTCTTTGCAGGTAAGCTGCCTGTCGTTCTTGTCACTGCGATAGGCGAAATCCGCCTGCACAGGCTTATTGTTCTTGTATCTTTCAAAAACCTTCATACCCTGTTTCGCGTATTGGGATATTATGACATAAATATCATCAAGGATCTTCGTGTTGCGGCTTTCATCCTCGGATATAAGCGTTTCATGCACCTTCTCCCCGGGACGTATACCAGTAACTCTGAATTCACAATCCGGTTCGATGGCCCTGGCAAGATCGGTTATCTTCATTGAAGGTATCCTCGGCACAAATACCTCTCCGCCTACCGCGACCTCAAGCGCCTTTATGACCAGGCCGACACTTTGCTTTAGGGTCATCCAGAAACGTGTCATATTAAGATCCGTTATCGGGAATTCCTTTACGCCTCTTTGTTTCAAGTCTAAAAACACTGGAATAACACTGCCGCGCGAGGCCACGACATTGCCGTATCTGACAACCGAGAACGCCGTCCTTTCGCCGCTATACGCGTTTGCCGCGACAATTATCTTTTCAGCGGCAAGTTTTGTCGCGCCATAGAGATTTATGGGATTTACCGCTTTATCTGTCGATAAAGCAATCACCTTTTTGACACCCGCGTCTACAGCCGCGTCAACGATATTATCAGCACCTATAATATTGGTCTTTACAGCCTCTGTCGGGTTATATTCCAGGGCGGGTACCTGTTTTAATGCCGCGGCATGGACAACAATATCAACGCCGTAAAAAGCCCTGCCGAGCCTGTCCCTGTCCCTGATATCGCCTAAAAAATAACGTATGGGATATTTGCTGTCGGGAAAAAGCTTTGCCATATTATACTGCTTGAATTCATCCCTGCTGAATACTATGACCTTCTTCGGCTTATAAGAATCAAATGCGACCCTTACAAATTTATGGCCGAATGACCCCGTGCCCCCGGTTATTAATACAGTGCTGTTATTTAACATAGGATTCTCCCGCTATATGTTTATGTTTTATGCCACGATCGCCCGGCGATCCGCTTGAAACGGCCTCGGCCTCTTTTTTAAGGGCGCGGTATTCCGCCTCCTTGCGCTTAAGATAATGATGGGTATAACGCAGCTTGGTCTCTATGCCTTTCTGCGTCAAAAGATAACCTATCTTTCTGGCCTTTTGCTCCTCCTGGGTAAAATGCTTTATGGATACAAGGCCTCTTTTGACTATGACCTTTAACAGGTAATTGGTCTTGCCAAGAGAAAATCCAAGATAACTTGACAGGTCTCTTTGAGTCGGGCTATTGCCTGAATAGAGTATCCTTAATATATTAAAGATATCCTCTCTTATATCCTCTCTTATGTTGTCTTTCATGCGCTGCTGTCTCCAGTGCAATGGTCTTTAAAACTTTTTTTACAATTACTGTCTTTGCGCATACGGTTTAGTATGGCTATCAAGTCGCTTTTTGCAAGCCTTCTGGGGCCATGTTTTATCCTGTCATACTTAAATATCCTGCCGGCAACCTTAATAGGGTCAAAATCAGGCATTGGTATATTCCGGGAATATCCGCGCAACAATGAAACCACCTGCTTGGTAGACCTTAATCCCATGTATGCCGGTAATCTGGCATAGTCCATAAACTCAACAAAATACGGCAATAGTTTACCGCATGCCGCGGCATGGCTTAGACCGTATCCGGCTGTAAAAGGATATGACGAGGCATGGACAACATTAGTCTTGGAGATCTCTATCGCCTTTCCCGCCTTGTTTCCGGCTTTTATCAAAAGGTCATTATCCTTTGACCTGATATATCTCATCAGCATTCGCAGAGCAGATCTGGAATGCCCGCGGCTAATGCCTGTGGCATTGACAGACCACAAAGACTCTATCGCGTGCGAAAAAGCGTCAAGCATAGTCAGCCTCGCCATCCTTGCCGGAAGCCTTATCGAAATACCGGGGACAAGTTTTAACACAGGCTTGGCCGTGGCAACGGATATCTTGCCGCCTGCCTTCCAAAGCGTCGCGTAAGACGTGATGGACGCGCCGGATGCGGTGGAGGGTATGGCTATTGAAGGCTTTTTGCCTGATATGACCTTTGCCGTATCAATAGCGCTTCCGCCTCCTATGCCTATGACAATATCCTTGTCGGTCTTGACCTTAAGCAGGTCAGGCCCAGGCTGGCCTGATACTGCTAAAAAATCGGTGTCCTTATAGCGGCGGGCGATACTTAATGCCAGGGCCTTGTTGCTTTTGCTATATATTATCAGTGCCGAGCGCATACATAAACCTTACCATAATCTCGTTGGGTTTCATAGGGATCCGCGGCGCGGAGCCTTTGTCCTTATCAACCTTTATCACGTATGTATTAGGCGCGATAGAGGCAAAATCAACTGCGTCCGAGCATGTGGGCTGCCCACCTGTAGAACTGCAGCAATTATTATCCAATATATAATGCTTCAAATTAGGCGGATGGAGCTTTCTGTGAAGCGCCAATGTGCCCAAAGACATGAGCGCGGCGGCGTCCCCTGATATAACAATAACCTTATGAGATGAGTTTATAGCTATGCCCAGGCCTATGCCCAACGCCGACCCCATACTCCCAAGCATATAAAAATTCCTGTCCCTGTCCATTACGGCATACAGCTCTCTTGAGATCATGCCTGTAGACGAAATGACCGCCTCATCGGTAACAGCTCTTACTATGCCCCTAATCGCCTCAATCCTCTTCATTTTCGTCAAATATTCTGTAATCCTTGTATTCCAAAAGCTCCAACAGTTTGACCGTTATACTGCCCATAAAGGCGTGATGTTCGGGTTTGTCCCTTAGGCTGATAAGAAGGCTTACGCTCATCCCATAAGGCTTGATAAGCGAGGTCACGATATCTACAATATTGCCTAAACCGCTATTCTGCAGAAAAACAAGAGGCCTTTTTCCCGCCAGATAAGCGCCTGCCGCCAGGGCCATGGCCTCGTCCTCTTTCGTGCACGGGATATAATGCTCTATCCGGTCTATGAATTTTTTTAATTTTGAACAGGGCACGCCAAAAACAACGTCATAATGTTTCATTTTTTACCGAATCTCCGCTCGATCATTTCAGTTTCTTTTATCGGCGTAAGGTATCTCATGTCATCAAGAGTCGCCGATAAACCCTTTTCTATGGCAAGGGTATTGTCATTCTCCTTGATAAGCCTCAAACCCTGGCGTATGGCCTTTATCTTAATCCTCTCCGTCTGGTTGGCAAGCACCACAACGGAAAACCCCGCCCGGAACAGATGACTGTTATTTATTTGAGGAAATTTTGTCGGCACTATAACAAGAGGCGTATCAGATCCCCACCGGCCTGGTATAGCGAGCGCCTCTTTACCCGTGGCCTCTCTCGTGTGTATCATAACCATATCAGCACCGCAGACGGCGTAATACCTAGCCCTTTTTACAGCCTCCGTCATGCCATAGCCTCGTATCAAGGCCTCTGTCCTTGCCACAATTATAAAATCCTTGGTATTCTGCGCGGCCTTGCCTGCCCTTATCTTCATGCCATGCTCTCGCATAGACAGTAACGGGGCCTTACCTCCCCACAATGAATTCTGTTTCGGAAACACATTATCTTCAACGCATATGCCGGCACAGCCGATCTTCTCAAATTCCCTGACCGTCCGGACAAAATTATGGAGCCCGCCGTATCCGTTGTCGGTATCAACTATCACCGGCAGTGATGCAGCGTCAACAATAGGCTTGGCGGCATTTAGCATATCTGTCATCGTTATAGAACCGTTATCCGTCAGCCCCAATCGTGCCGACACCTCAAATCCTGATACCCATATACCGTCAAAATCCGCCTCCTCCACAAGCCTTGCCGTTATCGCGTCTCCGGCGGAGACAAGCACGGCCTTCTTGCCCGTGTCAATAAATGTCTTCAGGTTCCTCCTGCGCCTTATGCCTTCCAGTATAGCGGTTGTTGTAATGTCAGGATATGCCTCAACCTGGACCACCTTGCACAGTCTTAACCGTTTTATCTTTTTATACTCGCCCGGAAGCCAGTCATTACCGTGAACAACCATATCAACCTTATATTTTTTAATATTCTCAAGCATAGTAGGGCGCCTGGAATCCATGCAGTCCTCGACAACCATATCAACACCTCTCACCGATCCTATAATAGCCTTTCTATCCTCAAAGGGTATTATAGGGTTTCTCTTGTATTTTTTTACAACATCGTCGGGATGGAGGCCTATGATCACAAAGTCCCCGAGCGCGCTTATCTTTTTGATGAACTCCAGATGTCCCCGGTGAAAAAGATCTCCAGCCATCGTGGCATATACCACTTTTTTCTTTTTATTTTTCATAATAGTACCTCGCACAGCTGTATTTCCGGTGTGAACAATTTTAAACACCAGCGGCCGGCAGGGGCCGCGGATATTTGTTCATTTGTTGAACATTATACTGGTTTGAGGCAATTAATGCAAGGGAAAATATAAAGAAATGGGGGTTTACTTTATCCGCGGGCGGGGCGTTTTACCGGAAGCCTTGGGGCAAGAGGCGATATCCTGCCGGATTTGAAGGTATAGTATTTGCCGCAATACCCGCATAAGGCCTTAGCGCGGGTAAGTTTAAGCCTACCCCCGCATTCGCATGCCCAGCCGATCTGTTTTGCCGGAACACCGGCTACCATGCAGTGATCAGGCACGTCCTTTTTTACCACTGCCCCGGCCCCCACAAAGGCATAACTGCCTATCGTAACGCCCGATACTATCGTGGCATTAGCGCCTATCGAGGCCCCTTTTTTAACAAGTGTTGGCAGAAATTCTTTTTTTCTGTCTATAAAGGCCCTCGGCGTGTAAACATTGGTAAATACGCATGACGGGCCGCAAAACACATCATCTTCCAGGCATACGCCTTTATACACGGAGACATTATTTTGTATCTTACAACCGTTTCCGATCTTGACATCAGGGCCGATAGAAACGTTTTGGCCTATCACGCAGTTTTTACCTATGTCGGAACCGGAAAGTATATGTGAAAAATGCCATATCCTCGTCCCGTCTCCTATCCTAACACCCTCCTCTACATATGAGCTCTGATGGCAAAAATAATCTCTCCCGGTCAAGGCCTTGCGCGCGCCTGCCTCTTCTTTTCTTATCAGCATATCCGCCTCCTCAAGAACGCTTAAAACCCTTAACCCCTCCCTGCCATCTGTCAACGGGGTCTTTCTTTCTTTGACACAACGGATAAAATGCGCTATCTCCTCCTTTAACGGTTCCTTTTTATCGGTTTCTATCACCTGACAATCCGCCTTTACGGCGACAGGCAGGTTGCCGTTATGCCATGTTATCCTGTGGGGATAGATAAACAGCTTCTCCTGTGTCATATCATCGAAAACCGCCATGGCCTTTGAGCCTACGACGACAAGCTTTTGCTCCTTGTAAGGATTAAGCCAGCTTACAAATATATGCGCCTTGACCTTGTTTCTGAATTCAAGAGTTGTCAGTGTAACGTCGTGGACCTTTTTGCTAAGATAATCCTCTCCGAAACAGCCTATCTTTACAGGCCTGTCATTTAATAGCATGAGTATTACGGAAATATCATGCGGGGCAAAACTCCAAAGGATATTCTCCTCAACCCTCACCTTGCCTATATTAAGCCTGTTGGAATTTATATACTGCATATCACCCAGGCGGCCCTCATCGATGATCTCCTTAAGCCTGATTACAGCGGGGTGATATTGCAGGATATGGCCTACCATCAATACACGCCTCTCTCTGTCGGCGATGCGGACAAGCTCTGTGCCGGCCTTAGTATTAAGCGCCAGCGGCTTTTCCACAAACACGTCCTTACCGGCAAGAAGCGCGGACCTGGCCTGGTCAAAATGGACGGAGGCCGGAGTTGATATAAGGACAGCATTGATCAGCGGGTCTTGCAAGATATCCTTAAAATTGCCGGTAAAACGGACACCCGGAAACGCGGGTTCCTTTTCTCTGATAACCCGGCTGTCGGCGTCACAAGCCGCGTGGAGAAACCCTGTCTCATAGGCATTACGAAGTATATTCTTACCCCAATAACCTAAACCGGCAACTGCTAATCTTATTTCCCGACTTTGCATATATATTCCATGTTTTATTCAAAAGAGCGATAGCTTGTCCCGCGCGCCCATTCACACACATCCTCAATGATCTTTTCCTTTGAGGCCGATGGCCTCCAGCCGTAATCCGCACAGACCCTGCTGTTATCAGTAATGTATACCGGCACGTCAAAGGGCCTTGTCCTTGACTCTGATAAAATACGGGTCTTATTACCCGTTACAGACCGGCATAAAACCGTAAGCTCCAGTAATGACAATGAATTGCCCGCGCCGCCGCCGACATTATAAACCCGGGCACTGCCCTTATCCATACCGTCTATCTGCATACCTATAAGGCGGCAGAGGTCATCTATATGCAGAATATCCCTTATCTGCCTGCCTTTGCCTGACCATCCGATATATGAAAGGGGCTTTTTAAAAAGATGTGCCAGGGTCCACAAGCTGATGAAACCCTGATCGGTTTTGCCAAACTGCCATGGCCCGGCTACAACACCAAGCCTGTTTATTACAGCCCCTATACTGTAATTAACGGCATATTCGGTAAGCAGTAATTCGCAGGAAAGCTTTGTCGCGCCATAAAGGCTTTTAGCGCCTTCAAGACAGAAGTCTTCGCTTATGCCTCTTGACGAAAAACCTTTTATTCCGCGTTTTTCATTCCACACAAAACGTGACTTTTCCTCTTTGATCTTGAGGGCATTTATGCCGGTATAAGGATAAACCCTGCTTGTTGATAAGAAGATAAAGTCGCTTGCCTTTTTACGTGCCAACTCAAGACAGTTAACCATACCCATTAGATTTGTGTTAATTACATATTCAGGACCTGACGATATATCGGCAAACACTGAAGGCTCGGCACTGCACTCTATGATAAGCCCGATAGGGCCTTTTATATCGAGGTCCTCACGGCACCTGATATCACCATGAAAAAAACTTATGCCGTTACAGGTCAGCCTTTGAATATTAAGCTCGGAGCCGCGCCTTTTAAGATTATCAAGGGCGATAATACCCGCCTTAGGATATCTCTGTTTAAGGTATAAGCAGATATTACTGCCTATAAATCCCGCGCCACCTGTTACCAGAATATTTTTATACTCCAATCCTTGCCCCCATCTCTTCGCACATCTGTTTTAGCGTCTCATCCAGGTTATATTGAAAATCCCACTTTGGATAATGGCCTTTGAATTTAGACACATCGGATACATACCAGATATGGTCTCCTGCCCTGGCCTTGTCACGATACTCCATATTCGCCTTTTTACCTGTTATGGCCTCTATTTTCTTTATCGCCTCGATAACGGAGGCATTTGAATGCCTCGCCCCGCCCATATTATACACCTCGCCCTGCCGGGGGTTCTGATAAAAATGATAAAAGGCGTTTACCAGATCATGGGAATGCATATTATCCCTTACCTGCTTCCCCTTATAACCGTTAATGACGTATCTTTTACCGGAAAGTATACATTTGATAAGGTAGGCGAGAAAACCGTGCAAGACAACGCCGCTATGATAGGGGCCTGTAAGACAGCCTCCTCTGAATACAGCTGTTTTTAAACCGAAATACCTGCCGTATTCCTGCACAAGCAGATCGGCTGAGGCCTTTGACACGCCAAACAAACTGTGCGTGGACATGTCAATACCCATCGTCTCGTCAATACCCTGATAAAACCTGTGTCCCGGCGGCAGTTCATACCTTGTATCAAGCTCTATAAACGGCAGAGTATTGGGGCTGTCTCCATAGACCTTGTTTGTTGAGGTAAATATGAAAACCGCTTCAGGGCAATGCCTACGAAAGGCCTCAAGGAGCAAAAGCGTGGCAGAGGCATTCACGCTAAAATCTGTTTCAGGGTCTGTCGCCGCCCAATCATGAGAAGGCTGGGCGGCTGTATGAACGATTAAGTCAAATCTTTCCCCGCTGAACACTTCATCTATGCCGGCCTTGTCCCTTATGTCAATATCAATATGCCGAAAATCCGGAAATTTTCCGGTAAGAAGCTCTTTATTCCACAAGGTGCCGGCATCAGGGCCAAAAAAAAAGCTTCTCATGTTATTATCAATTCCTGTAACGTGAAAGCCCTTTTGAGAAAAAAACCTGACGGCCTCTGAACCGATCAATCCGCTGGAACCTGTTACCAATATATTTGGGATCATTTAGCCTGTATAGACAGTTTAATTAACGCAAAAACTCTGGTATGAATACTACCATATTTTGACTGTTTCGTCAACACCGGGGATATGCCTTGCGCAGGATAGGGCCACGTCTTTAAGGATTAAAATTTATGGATAACCAGGCCCGTAATAGGTTTAGGATAAAAATAGGTGGATTTGTGAGGCATCCTTTCATCGTTTTCAGCCAGCGTTATCACGTCATCCATTGTGGACGGGTTCACCAATACACCCAAACCATGCCTGCCCCGGTTGACCTGGGTTATAAGCTCCGCACTGTCCTTGTAATAATAGATATTGCGCTCTTTTCCGACGCGTTCTTTTATCCTCAAAAGCCTCTTGAATATGATATTATGCAGTATGGAGACATCAAGTTCTTTCCATCTAAGAGAAGCGCTTTTGGGTTCCATGTCCTTTATAATATCCTTGTCTTTAAGGCACACAAAGATATATGTTTTTTTATAATACATTACAAAGGCGCATTTTTTTAATGAAAACGCACGTTTTAAAAACCCTCCAACAGCGGCCGGTCTGATTATCCTGACATCAAAATGCGGCATTAGCCTGTCTTTTATATGATCAATGCCAAAACCTGCCGGCAATTCCCCGATGGCCCGGTGTGTCGGAAGTATCCTAAGCCCCTTATCACGCGAACTTACAAAATATGTCAGGGTAAATCTGTGCCCGCTCATGTGCGGGGTTTTTGATTTAAAGTAATCCCTTACCTTTACCGACGCTTTAAAACGGTGGTGCCCGTCTGCTATAAATGTCCTGGAACAAGCCAGTCTTTTAACTATACCGGCTATTGATTCCTTATCGGTAAGACGCCATAACCTATGCCTGCTGTTGTCGGCGCGTATATCCAACTCCGGCAGACTCTTTTTGATTATCCTTTTTAACTCCGCCTGACATAAACCGTCCTTGTCCTGAAACACCATAAAGACAGGACTTAGGTGGGCCTTGACAGCCTTCATCAGGTTTACCCTGTCAAGCAAAGGTTTTAAAAATACATTCTCGTGCGGCAGAGGGGAATTACCCCTTGGGCCTTCAAGCTTAAGAAGCGAAAGAAATCCAAGCCTTGTTGACAACCTGCCATTAAATAAAAATTCCTGTTCATAAATATACAACGACTCCGTGCTGTCTTCGCGTAAAAGGCCTTTGTCTATCCATGAAGAAAGCTCATGACCGGCCCGGCGATACCCGCTCTTAACACCCTTGCGTTCGGGAAGAACTATTTTTACGATATTATAAGGAGATTTTTTTAAAAACCCGCCTCGCTGCCGCCTATTTATCACATCATAAGGTGGGCATACAACCTTGTCTAATCTTATACCGTTATCGTATCTTAGGGCCTTAAAAGGCGCTATCCTAACCATATATTCCCCTTTTATCTTTTCCCTTTGAGACAAAAAAACAAAACGCCTGATAAGGCGCCGGCGGCGTTACACAGGATATCCGGTATCTCCAAACCCCTGTGGGGCAGGAATAACTGGTAGATCTCTATTAAGACCCCATAAATAAAAGCGGTGCCAAACGCCCTAACCCCGGATACAAGCTGTGATATATCCACACCCATATTGTAAAAGGCCCTGAAAAGCAGAAATGATAATACCGCATAAGCAATGAAATGAAATATCTTGTCAGGGCATATACCGAATTCTACTTCCCGCGGGACAGCAATAGATGACAAAACGAATATGGCAAGAGCGCATATTATAACGGGAAACCGATATTTTAAAAAATGTCCTTCCGCCATGCGCTATTTCCCGGAATTCGGACAGTTGGGACACGATGATTTTTTGCCGGCGGAGCAATGGTCTGACCCTTCTTTTTCAGCCTTGCGTTTATAATCAGGCTTACGGTAATCAGTGGCATAAAAACCAGCACCCTTGAGAATAAAACCCGAACCGGAACTTATAAGGCGGTGCACTTTTCCGGTACAAAATTTGCATTTTTTAACAGGCGCAGCGGTAATAGACTGAAACTCCTCAAAGATCTTGCCGCATTTTTCGCATTTATATTCATACGTCGGCATATCAGTTCCCCCTCCCATGCGGGTTGTTTACCGGACAGGTCAATGAAATACCTCTTTTATCTTGTTCATAAAGGAATTAATGCCAGGCGTTGACCTGCCGCCAAGAGCGTCAAATTCCTTCAATAATTCCTTCTGCCTGACAGAGAGCCTTGCCGGCACATCAATAGTAACCTTTACAAGTTGGTCCCCCTTGCCGTAACCATGAACATCTACAATACCCTTTTCGCGCAGTCTAAACATTTTTCCCGGCTGTGTACCGGCAGGTATCTTCATCTTAACATTACCATATAAAGTCGGGACATCCACATCATCTCCTAATGCCGCCTGGGAAAAGCTGACAGGAAGTTCGCATATCACATTATTTCCGTCGCGTTTATATAAAGGGTGTTTTTTTACATAGATTAGTATATAAAGATCGCCGCGGCCGCCGCCCCTGGTCCCTGCCTCTCCTTCACCGTGAACCCTGACCTTTGTACCCGTATCAACACCTGCCGGTATATTAACGTCTATCTTTCTCTCCTGCTTTATCCTGCCTGTGCCGCGGCACTCGATGCATGGAGATGATATTATCTCTCCCTCACCCCGGCAATGAGGGCATGTCCTTGCTATGCTTAAAAAACCTGACTGGCTTCTTATCTGTCCGCTGCCACCGCAGTGAGAACAGCGTGATTTACCGGTGCCGGGTTTAGCTCCATGGCCTTTGCAGGCGAGGCATGTCTCGTACCTGGGAAGTTTTATCTTTTTCTCAACACCAAAAGCGGCCTCCGCAAACTCTATCTCCATACTCATCTCAAGGTCATTTCCGCGCCTCGGACCCTGCCTGCGCCTCGTGGAAGACTGTTCGCCAAAGATACCGTCAAATATATCGCCGAAAACGCCCCCACCGGAACCGCTAAAGCCGCCCATAAAATCGCGGAACACCTCCTCCGCATGCTCCATATTGCCCGGGCCGGACCCAAATCCGTTCTGGAAAGCGCTATGGCCATACTGATCATACTGCGCCTTTTTCTTAGAGTCGCTTAAGACCTCATAGGCCTCCGTGGCCTCTTTGAATTTCTCGGATGCCTGTTTCTTTTCGGGCTCCTGCACCCTATCGGGATGATATTTGAGAGCAAGCTTTCTATACGCCTTCTTTATATCATCCTCGCCAGCGCCGCGGGCGACACCGAGTATTTCATAGTAATCACGTTTTGACACTATAAGACCCTTAACCCTTCTTTTGCTTTAATTACCTTTATCTTCTTTATATTCGGCGTCAACCACATCGTCCTTGCCGGATGACGAGTTATCATCCGAGCGGGCATCATTTTTTCCGGCATCCGCGCCATCCTGGGGGCCTGCCTGCGCGCCCGGTTGCTGCTGCTTGGCAGCCTGCGCCTTATAGATCTCCTCGGCGAGTTTATGGGATGATTTGGAAAGCTCATCCATTGAACTTTTGATAGCCTCCGCGTTATCTGACTTTAACTTTTCCTTTAGGTCATTTATATTGGACTCTATAGCCTGTTTCTCGGCGTCAGAGACCTTATCGCCATAATCCTTCAGCGCCTTTTCTGTTGAATAGATAAGGGTATCCGCCTGGTTCTTTACCTCTACAACCTCTTTCCTCTTTTTATCCTCATCGGCAAAGCGCTCGGCATCCTTCACCATCTTCTCTATCTCTTCCTCGCTAAGCTTCTTTGGAGCCGATATCCTGATGGACTGTTCCTTGCCGGTGCCAAGGTCCTTAGCGCCCACATGGACTATGCCGTTCTGATCTATATCAAATGAGACCTCTATCTGCGGTATACCTCTTGGGGCCGGGGGTATCCCTACCAGGTCAAACCTGCCAAGCTCAACATTGTCATTTGCCATCTGCCGTTCGCCCTGAAGAACGCGTATGGTAACCGCCGGCTGGTTATCCGATGCCGTAGAAAATGTCTGACTCTTCTTTGTGGGCACCGTGGTATTTCTTTCTATCAATTTCGTGAAGACCTGGCCCAATGTCTCGATACCTAAAGAAAGCGGAGTCACATCCAGCAAAAGGACGTCCTTGGCATCGCCTTTAATAATAGCCGCCTGCGCCGCCGCGCCTAAAGCCACGCACTCCATAGGGTCAATACCGCGCTCTATCTTTTTGCCGACATAATCCTCCAAGAATTTCTGCACTATCGGCATACGTGTGGGCCCGCCAACCATTATTATCTTGTCTATGTCCCTTACTCTTAATTTCGCATCATCTATGGCCTGTTGTAAGGGATGCTTGCACCTATCAATTATCGGAGCTACAAGCTCCTCGAGCCGGGCCCTGTTGATCGTCATAGTAAGGTGTTTCGGGCCCGAGGCGTCTGCCGTGATAAAGGGCAGATTGATGTCTGTGGTCAGGGCGCTTGACAATTCAACCTTGGCCTTTTCGGCGGCCTCGCGCAGCCTCTGCATAGCCATCTTGTCTTTTCTAAGGTCAATACCCGACTGTTTTTTAAAGTCATCTGCTATAAAATCAATGAAGACATTGTCCATATCCGTACCGCCAAGCTTGGTATCGCCGCTTGTTGACTTTACCTCGAAAGTAGCCGCCTTGTGTTCATCGTCCCAACCCATATCAAGGATAGTTACATCAAGAGTGCCTCCACCGAAGTCAAACACCATTATCATCTGTTCCTTACCGGCCTTATCAAGGCCATAGGCAAGGCAGGCGGCCGTGGGCTCATTGATTATCCTCAATACCTCAAGCCCGGCTATCTTTCCCGCGTCCTTCGTGGCCTGGCGCTGATTATCATTAAAATAGGCCGGCACCGTTATAACCGCCTCTTTTACCTCCTCACCAAGATAGCTCTCAGCGTCCTGCTTCACCTTCTGCAGGATAAAGGCTGATATCTGCTGGGGCGTATAATTCTTGCCGTACGCATTAAAATGGAAATCCTCGCCCATCCTCCTTTTTGCGGCCTGTATAGTGCCTTCGGGATTTACCGACGCCTGTCTTCTGGCGGGCTCACCGACAAGTTTTTGGCCGTCTTTTGTAAAAGCCACTACCGAGGGAAAGGCCTTACCGCTGGCGACACCGGCGCCTTCGGCCGAAGGTAATATTGTAGGCCTGCCGCCTTCCATTACAGCCGCTGCTGAATTTGATGTGCCCAAATCAATCCCTATTACTCTTGCCATTTTTTGTCCCTCCTGATTTTTTTTAAAAAAACCCGCCGAGCCTCGCCTGGAAAGGCTGCCCGTGATCTACCGTCTAATCCTGCGGGCATTGGCCGTCTTGCGTTTTATTTTTATCCTCTTTGTTCTCTTTATCCTCTTTTTTCTCAATATCTTCGCTAAGATTTTTTACCTCTTCATCGTTAAGCGCCTGCTGGGGAGCGTCCTGTTGCCTGCCATTTTTGGCCACCTTTACCATGGCAGGCCTTATAACCTTATCGTTTAGCATATAACCCGGCTGGAACTCCTCTAATATAGCTCCTTCATCGGCATCAGGGGCCTCAACGGCCTCAATGGCATCATGCCTGCCCGGGTCAAATCTCTCCCCGAGACTGTTTATCCTCTTAAGACCCTTTTCCTCAAGCAGTTTATGAAGCTGTTTGGATATAATGTCAACTCCCTGATGCAGTAATTTAAAATCCTGTTTACTGTCAGCGGCCTTTATACTGCGCTCAAAATTATCAAGCATGCCGACAAGCTCTATTATAAGCGATTCATTGGCGTATTTTATAAACTCCTGCCTCTCGCGGGCAGAGCGTTTCCTAAAATTATCAAACTCCGCCTGCAGCCTTAATAATCTGTCCTGGCAGGCATCTTTTTTTGAAAGCTCCTCGCGAAGGACCTTTATCTCCGCCCCAGCGTCTCCTGTGCCGGAGGCAGAGTCTGCCTGTTCTCTGGGCATTTCTTTTTCCTGCTCTTTGTCTTTATTCTTGTCCTTGAAGATCATTTTAATATCCGGCTTAATTTATCCGCTACATAATCAACCACAGAAACAAGCCTGGCATACTCCATGCGTTTTGGTCCTATTATCCCGAGTATACCGCATGAGGCATCCCCTATGCGGTAACCGCTGGCTATCATACTGCAATCTGAAAATTCATCTCCTAATTCAGAACCTATATATACGCCCGGCGCTTCCTTATCGCTTATCCTCTTAAGCAGCGAGAACAAAAAGTCCTTGTCTTCAAGCCGCCTCAAGAGGCTCTTTACCTTTTCCACGTTTTCGAATTCTGGCTGTTCCGTTATATGAAACCTGCCGTCAAGATATATCCTGTTCTCCTTCACCACCTCAAGCATTATATCAATAATAGCCTTGGCACGGTCCAGCACATAAAAAAAGGAATCCCTTTCGGCTATAAGCTTCTGGGCGATTTCCTGCCTGATATCATTCAAGGAGTTCCTGCCCATATATTTATTAATAAAATTAGCTATGCGCGACAGTTCCTGCGGCGGGATATCCTCATCAAGTGAGGCTACAAAATCTTTCGTAACCCCCAATGATGTGATAAGAACGACCAATATCTCATTGGCATTAAGCTTTATCAGCTCTATATGCTTAAAAGGGCTATTTTGCAAAAATGGCAGAAACACAACACCCGCCTGATTTGTTATTGATGATAAGATACCCGATGTCTTGTCAAGAAGGCTGTTGAGCTCACTTATCCTGGCCTCAAACTCCTTGTCCACAAGCCTCTTTTCTTCTTCAGTAAGCAGAGACGCCCTCATAAGCCTGTCAATATAATGTCTGTAACCTTTCTCGGTTGGCATCCTGCCGGCCGATGTGTGCGGGTGCGTTATGAGGCCCTGTTCCTCAAGATCACTCATGACATTCCTGACACTGGCAGGACTTAGGCTCATACGCAGTTTTTTACTTATGGCCCTGGAGGCTATGGGCTCGGCCGTGTTAATATAGGTATCAATAATCATACCCAATATCTTGTCTCTTCTGGTATTAACATCTTTCTGCGCCATCTCATAACCTCA
>Ga0265297_10001824_pt1 | contig 46839 bp, 62 predicted proteins | sample Munlanlwell13791_FD_192502 | JGI IMG/M metagenome (GOLD analysis project Ga0265297, IMG submission 192502) | Leachate microbial communities from a municipal landfill in Southern Ontario, Canada - Leachate well 137-91 | ecosystem: Engineered > Solid waste > Landfill > Unclassified | place...
AAAAACATACTCTTAACAGCCGTCCCTTGTGGGGTTACAGTTGTTTTCTTTATTGACATTTCTTCTTTAATTCCTACTGTTTCACTTGCCATAATATGCCTCCTTTCAAGCCTTAATTTGTAACAGCCGCCTTTGCGGTAGTAAAATAATGTACTTCTTTGTAAAACGCATCTGGCACTTCCCGTACCCCATAAACTGTCCTGCTGTTCTGGGTAAAGGTAACTCCGTCCATAGTCCAGTTGTTTCTTAGTATATGAGAGATTGTATTCTCCATAGGAGTTCTGTCTGCGTTTCTTCCTGCGATAATTTCCATTAAAAGCCTGTCCCCTGCGTTTTCCTGCATACCCTTACCCGACTTTCCGTACTCCATGGCGGGATCAACAATAACCCCGATCTGAAATTCCATTTCCTTTATATCATGTGAGGAATCAAGTGCGGTAACATTCTCCGATAACGCTTGAACGAATACTAAGGGTAGTTGGCTCTTTGCCACATCAGTTGGGTTGCCTACTCTATAAGTGCGTATTCCACGCCCTGTTAGATTCTTTTGCAAAATCTCTATTAACTTATCTGTTACTATATTCATGTTTAGCCTTTATTAAACCTCAAATATTCCTGAAAGAATCTTTGTATTTCTTTCTTAGTTTCTTCCCTCAAAAATATTGTTTGACGTCTAGGTAGCCTTGTCCTAGGACTCATGCTCTGGTGATACTTGTGGTAAGAGATTCCCCAAGCATCAATAACCGCTTTTGTGTTGTCAACAATCGCTCTAAACGAGTTCTTGTATTTCCCTGTGTTTACAAGAATCGGCGCCGCCCCGTAGCCCGCGCGTATCCGCCCGCGTATAGTCGCCTGCGCGAGAGGCGTCCAGCCACCAACCAAACCTCCCTGCGTATCAAAGTTTATCCTGATGTCCTTTAATACTATATCCCCTGATTGCGTTAACGGCTCTGTAAAATCCCTTAGCTTAGTCTCCGCGTTCATCAGAACCCTATGTAGCTTCTCGTCCCCGTCCAATTGAATGTTAAGTTCAATCATTAAAACTTCATTCCTATACTAAAAATTCTTTCGTCATCATTCTCTGGATCGTTGGCTTCGTCAGTAGAGTCGTCTGGATAGAACTTAATCGTGGCTGTGGAAGTGAGGGCTTGATCTGTTTCCGTAGACTCATCGTACAAAGTGTATGTCCCGTCAGCCAGTCCTTTTAGAAGCAATCTAGCATCTGCCAGTCTTTTATTTCCGTCCAAGGCTATGTTCTGAACCCTTTGCCCATACTCGTCAATAAATAAGTAGCCAACGCACATATCAACCACAATTCTCTGTAAAAAGCCAGAATTCCTAGTAAGCGGGAAAGTGTACTTGCTCCTTAACATAGCCCAAACTTCGCCCTGTACCATCTGTCTTACCTCGTCTATTCTCGCGTTTGATATGTAGGCATTGTCCTGCCAGCCCGCGGAGTTTCTTATCTGTTGAATGGTTGCTAGGTTGGTTGATGTGGATGTACCCGTCACTATACTCGCGTCCGCCTGCGCGGTTTCCGTCGCCCCCTGAACATTGTAATAAGTGCAGATATACTGAGTGGTGGAAGTCCCTGCCGAGTCCTCGAACAGAGTGCCCAGCATGGTATCCACCGCAATGTTCTTCGGGGAATCAGTAACTACCTGTGCCCACGCCGCAACAGCGCTCGCCCTGCTATACAATTTCCTTTGGTTGTAGTCGAACTGGGTAGTAGGTTGATCTACATAATGCGGGAAAGTCGTCACCACGCTGATTGTGATTGCTGTGCTGGAGTCAACCGAACTGATTAATCTTAGTTCGCTGGTTTCGTCGCCCTCCCTGCCGAGACAGATGTATTTGCCAGCCTCGAACTGGCTGGTGTTCTTCAAGTTTATTATTGTTACACCCGCCGCATGATCTGCACTTAGAAACCCATGTGCGGATTTGATGATGTCCTCTGTTGGTGCATAAAACTGTCTCATAGCCAATCCTCCTTTGCTGAACGGAGTACCTGAACTTCGGTTCCCTCTAAGAAATCCCAATTCTCCACAGAAGTCCTTAGTGTCTGGGGTTCGGTTAGACTTGTCGTATAACCAACACCCGTGTCGATCTGCTCGCTTATAACTTGAGAGTCCGATGGCTTCTTACCCACCAGAACTGCCCTACCCTCTACTATACCGACACTTTCGGAGTTGAACACAGAAATTGCTTTCTGTATTGACTCTGCAACTAACAGTATATCCGAGAATGAGATGTTATACAATACGACTCTAGAGAATACCTCGGTTACAGATACATCGTCCGTTAAATTGATACTTGCCCTGTAAACTCTACTCTCACTAATGGAAATTGAATCTGCGAGTGCTGGTGTAACTCCTTTCGCCACCGACTCTGCAATAACCATACTATCTGATAAGTCAAGATTGCCAGTCCTTGAAATGCTTGCTGTTATGGAAACGCTGTCAGTCAAGATGACACGAACTCCAAAAGATGCTTCTTCTGCGATGCTTAAACTGTCCGCGAGCAAAACCAACTTAGCCTTAATTTGTGTAGAAGACTCTACCATGACAAGGGCGTCTGAAAGCTCTTTTGCAAAACTCTTGGATACTGCCTCACTTATATCTTGAGAATCTGAAAGTGCTTGCTCTGCTGGAACAGCAATATTTTCATCTATTTCCAAAGTATCTGATAACACTTTGCCTATGCCCGTAACTAACGCTTCCGCCACATTCAAGGAATCCGTCAGCGCCATTACTCCCACCTTGATAGGCTCTATTGTTTCTGAAATACTTATGGAATCGTCCAATCCCAAGTACCTGTCCGCTCCAGCCAGTATCTCCTCAGTTATACTGATAGAATCTTGAACGGAGCGTGCAAAAGACACTACCCTATTGAAACTTTCGGCAATATCAAGGCTATCAAGTAACCCAATAGCCTTGCCGTTGTTCATAACCTCGGAAATGCTAATAGAGTCACTAACCGCCAAAATAAAACTCTTTGATAATATCTCTGTAAGGTTAACGCTCTCTACCAAAGCTTTGATTACTGTAACTTGCTCACTCTCGACTATTACTTGACTATCTGTTGAGATTTTCCCAACGGATAGATTAAGACTCTCTACGAGAGTAATGGAATCCGAAACTTTCTTGTTAAAAGGCACAGTGAGTGTTTCGGAGATGCTTATACTTTCTGTAAAAGCCCGTCTGTAAACGACTGCCCTAACAGAACTCTCCGCTATTGATTCGGTAACTATAAGTACCTTACTGAGTCCCTTGCTCATACTTTCCGCTATTACCAAAGAGTCGGAAACCCCCTTGCCAGATGGTGTATCAATATCCTCTGATATATCGACAGTTTCTGTGAGTACGATGTTGGGCTTCAAGGAGTAATGAGCCGCAAACCCTATTCCATCGTCCAACTGTAAAGTCTGCCCCGCAACCATACTTTCGGTTATCGTGTCTAGAGAATCCGCCAGTATAAGATAAAGCCCTCTTATTGGTACGATATCCTCCGCAATGTCCAAGGCATCCGTTAGCCCCAAGAAGAACTCGGAAACTGTGCTTAGTGTTTCGTCTGATATAACAATGTCGTCCGTTATTCTGGTAGATTTGTCGTTAGATAACTCCTCGGATATCGTCAATGAATCAGCAAGGGTAATTGCAACTGCGCTCTGTAAGCTAGCTGATATATTCAAAGAATCCGACAATCCCATTGCAAACACGCTCACATAACCCATCGAATCGGAAATTTCCGTTGAATCTGCTTTGCTTATTGCAACCCCTAGTGATAACGCTTCCTCTATGATCTGCGAGTCAGCCAAGGAAAGTAGTATAACCCCGACTTCTTGTAGGCTTTCCGATATTGAAACGCTGTCAACTAAAGCCAGTGCAAAGGTTACACTCCTTGCCAAACTCTCTGTAATAGTTACGCTGTCGTCCAAGGATTGTTCGTTTGCTTCTGCCCCTGCAACACTTTCTGCTATTGATATTGCGTCTGCTAGTAGCAGGACGAATGTTTTGTCAGTTGATATACCCTCCGCAAAAGTAACGGCATCCGTCAACCCCTTAACTATTACCTTTACCTCCGACTCTGTTATGCTCTCGGAATCCGCTAGTGTAGGAGCGTAGGCAACCAACTCTCCCGCGCTCTCGGAAATAGAAATACTATCTGATAAACTTATAGTAGTTTCGTTACCAACACTTTCAGCAATAACTAGGGCGTCTGCTACGCTCTTACCCACACCCAGCGTTAGTGCCTCCTCCAACCCCAGAGAATCCGCTAATTCCAAAGAGGTTAGCCCGATAGTGAGAACAGGATCGACTTCTTCCGCTATAACCAAGCTGTCAGCTATTGTCTTATGTACTCCAATGGATAAGTCCTCGGCAATGGCTACGCTATCAACTAAACCCTTGAACAAAGAAAACCCGACACCCTCCGCAATTAACTGTGCATCAGTTATACTCTTTGCATAGATTTTAACTAAAATCTCGGCAAAAGTTATAGAATCTCCCAAGGATAAAGCCTTTTCAGATGAGGTTTGCATTGACGCATCTATGGATTCCTCCTCCGTCTTTGCTATATTAAACGCGACTACTCTGGCAAAAGATTCAACAATCTCTATTGAGTCAGCTAGTTCTTGGGATATCGCCGATCCGCCAGTTAAACTCTCTGATATTAAAATAGCGTCTGTTAAGGCTCTCTTATAAGCAACTATCTGGGTAACTGCCTCTGTAATGGCTTGCGCTTCTACTGCCTTGAGGGCAAAGCCACGAATGGACTCCTCGGATATGGTTATGCTGTCGGCAAGCGCCAAACTCGCCACATTCTCCTGTACTATCGCCTCCGTAATAGTCTGGGAATCTAACAACGCCAACATGACTCTTAATGCTCTGCTCTCCGAGATAGTCAAGCTGTCCGCTAGCGCGCGCCCGTAAGCTTCGGTATTTACTAGGGATTCTGTAAAAGCTATGCTGTCTGTAAGGGCTAGCTTCTTGACTAGCGCATTTGATAGGCTCTCGGCAAAAGTTATGGCGTCAGTTAGAGACAGGGCTTTGTCTGATGCGTTGTTCAGGCTCTCGTCTACAATGAGCGAGTCAGTTAGTGCCCTTTTGTACGCCACCACTCGCGCGCTCGCCTCTGCTATGCCTATTTCTTCTACATGCTTACGGACAGGACTTTTAACTAACGCCTCCGCGATTGAAAGCGAATCAACTAATGAGAGTTTGCTTACTGTCGTCTCTGTTACGCCTTCCGAGATACTTATGGTATCCGCCAGCGCAAGGGTTGTGTTGTTTCCCACGCCTTCTGCGATAGATATAGCGTCTGTCAATGCTTTGGTGGTTTTCTCAACTTCCGCCTCTGCTATGTCTAAGGAGTCCGACAAAGTGCGTTCAAACGCCAAACCTACTATCAGCGACTCGCCAAAAGTAATACTATCTAAAAGAACCGAGGATACAGCCCGACTGGAAGCCTCTGATATACTTTGGGAATCTGCTAACGCCCTTTTGTAAACAGCTACTTCGGAATCCGAGTCTGCAATACTTATTGCGTCAGAAATGCTTTGGGTAGCTTTGTTGGCTATACTCTCTCCGATGGTTACAGTATCCGTAAGGTTAATTACTATCTTTACCGCTTCTACCTCTACAAAAGTAATAGCATCGGTTAAAGCTTTAACATTCTTTATGGCTAAACTTTCGGCAAAAGTAATACTATCTGAGAGAGAAAGGGCGATTGCTTTAACAACTACTAAATCCTCCGAAAAGGTTATTGCGTCTGATATTATCTTTTGAGTGGAGTTAACAACTGCTTCTGCTATGGATTGTGCATCTGTAAGACTATTGTTTAATCCATAGTTTGTGCCGTCACCATACTTGAAAGTATTGTACTTTGCCATGTGTATTTCACCTTATTTTACCTCGCTCACTAACTAAAACCCACAGTAGTGAGTCCCTCTCCCCATGCAAAACACCCACTTCCCCATGTAATCCCAGTTATGTCAACATCATCTATTGCCGCATATTGTACATGGTTGCCTGTCAAATAGACATCCGTTAGTGTTCTTGCTGTCCCGATGACTCGTATGCCATACTGCATACTTTGTACTCCAAGAGGGTTTGAAGCCCAACTATAAGTGTCAAAAATGTAATTATCGGCAATTTTTGCTCCGTATGGTCCGTTAATAGTCATGTCAATAAGTATTCCGCATCTATTGCTGGCTTCCGTATCCTGTCCAGGATCCACTATGTAATTACCAGAGAAGTCGAACGCAATTGCTCCGTTAATAAAAACCCCATTACTCCCACTGTAAGCAAACACATTATCCTTTACGGCAGAAAGGCTGGGAACCATCATACCGTAGGTGCCAGCAAATAAAACATAATTATTATGGAAGTTGAAGTTCGAGCAATCTCCGAAGAAATAAACTGCTTTATCTATGGTGGTATTTATCGTGTTGCCGTGGACATGAATCCTTCTGGCGGATTGTATCCCAATCCCGTAATAGCAGTTGTAAATGGTATTCCCGTAAATCTCCACCTGTTCGGTATCCTCAACCACAATCCCGTTTACATGTTCTGTGCAGTTCCTAATAGAATTACCAGCTATTATAGAACCCTCGCACGCCTGCCCATCAAACAGAATTCCCCCAGTGACATCGTCCATTGTCTGTCCCACTCCCGCCGTGTCTATATGACAGTTTATTGCCTTGTTAGGCGAAGGAATATCAAAGTTAGGAGAGTGCGCGCCATATATAGCAATCCCTACCCATGAAGCGTTCTTGACTTCAACCCTCACGCAATTAACCATATAGCCCACAAATATCTTTATACCTCCTCCGATGTAGTTATTTACGCCTTCAAAGTCAAAGGTTTGATTCTGTCCATTTACATCTAAAGTGAAATCTAGAAAAGTAACATACTTCATATAATCAGTCATGCTAATGCTGTGTGTATTGCCCCAGACATCGTGTTTCGAAAGGATAAAACCAGATAAATAAGCCATGCTATATTCTGGAAGGTTTGGATTGGTGGTGAGTGTCTCCCATACATGATCGCCAACCTTTAACACAGTTGCCCCCATGCCTTCCCCCGCCATTGTGGTGTAGTCCCCAACAACCAGGACATTCTGCAAATCATAGGTTCCAGCTTTGATAAATACCTTTCCTCCACCAGCGTCATCTACATCATTAAGTGCTTGCTGAATTTGGACATCGTCGTCAGTTCCATCACAATAATACTGGCAATCAGCAGTTTTACCGACAACAGCAGAAGCTGGTAATGATTGCCTTAGAGAGTTTATATGACTGGCGTACAGATGATCGGCATCGGTTAATGCCTCTAATCCGCTTATATCCCCTACGGGAAAACCCATAAAAGACTCCTTTCAAATTTATATCTCATGCGTCAACTGCGATCCAGCCCTATCTACCGTGGCAGAAGAGCACCTAACGATATAATTCTCATTCTGTCCCAGTTGCATATATGTCGGTATGGGAGCAAAGGCGTTAGACATTGCACCTGGTATAACCATATAGCTTGTAGAAACAACACTAAAAGGCGGAGTCCAACTAACAGAAGTAATAGTCGTACCAGCAGTACTATAAATCATTCCCAGAATAGAGGTAACTTCCTTCATTCTCACCCTATAACTAAAAACAGAGTAGCTTAAGCTTGTTGGTGCCGCACCCCCCGTCCAAGCAACGGTGGGAACCCACGCAAGCCATCTGGTTTCGTAAATAGGGTATTGAACAAGGTTGTTTGCGGTGTAACCAGGTACAGTCCAAGTGTAGCCCGCGCCTGCAGAGAGGGTTGCCGCAAAACGCCCTATAACATGGTAGTAATCATTCGATGAAGCATTGGTTATCGTAGATATTGCGCAGTATTCCTCACTCGTATTCGTGACAGAAAAGTCATCATAGTTCTGCCCATAAGGTACTCTGGCAAACCCTACTACAACCCCGTCTGTCGAGTTGTATCCCAAATAAACGAAGTAGTCTATCTCTTTTGTGGCGTGTTCCGAGCTTCCTGCATTAAAATAGTTAGTCCCGTCAGCCAAAGTAATTGATAGTGCCGCAGTAATCTTTCTTACTATTCCGCCTAATACTACATAGATTGGATTAGTAGCTGAGGCATCATTACCATCTTTACCTTTTATTGCCACAGTTAAATCATTGTTGGCTACGCTAGGTACTATTTTTCCATTTATTAAATGCCCTTCATAGGAATTTTTAGCAATGAAGTCTAAGGAAGTCATTACAGCGGAATCATTGATTCCTACTTTAGCTTCCAAATTGTTTAAGTGTTTAGCTAATACATCGGTTGTGTTGTCAACCGCACTCGTTAACACTGCTGGAAAATCTGCCATTTTTCCTCCTTTATCCTAAATGTTTAACCCTTTAAGGATACTACATTTAGTAACTTAATACAATCTAAAATATGCTCACCTTTATCTTCTTAGGCAAGGCAACCGCCACATTCTTAGTCAATTTAGTTGTCATGCCAGCGACAATCTTCATTGAATCCGCCCTAGCCTTAACCCACTTTCTTTTTACAGCCATGTTACTTTGCCTCAAACATACGGATTATAGGTAATAGGTTGATGTCCTTGTAGTGTTCGCACTCCAAGTCCCAATCAGCCCAAACCCTGAATCCTTTTTCCTTGGCCCTCTTACAGAAGTACAAATCATGTCCGAGTTCCCTGTCCCCGACTCCCTCGCGAACCTTATCTATAAACGGCATCGGAATTGCTTCGAGAACTTTCCTTTTTATAAGCATACAGCCCGTGCCAAGAGCGTCAACCTCTTTTAGTCCGTGCCTGTAATCCTTTGGGTATTGCTTATAACTCCCGTCCTTGTCCAGTCTGCAAGCCAGCCATATGAACGCATCGTTCTTCCAAGTAGGGTAAACCCCTCCCGCGATATCCTTATCGTACTCAATCATATCTAACGGGTTCTTTAATGGAATGGTGTCGCTATCAATAGTCAAAAGGTACTCCGCATTCGTCTTTAGAAACTCCTGCGCTATGTGGTTTCTGTTCGCGTAGGTGGGTTTGATACAACTAAACATCTGCTTGACATTGTACTTGCCATCCATAATCCACTGGGTTATTCTAGTTTCTAAACCCGCAACCATCTGTCCCGTGTGCGGAACTGCTATAACAACTGTTTTCTTGCCCACCCCCACATTAGCTACTGGTGAACTTATATATTCCTTTTTCGGCTCGTCATTAAATGAATTTTCAAACATAATTACCTCCCTGTAATTTTATACTATTATAACTTTTTAATCCGCTAACCCCTTTATTCGCTTTCCAGTGCCTTTTCAGATGGCAACTCCTGCAAACAAGTATTAAGTTGTCTATATCACAATTCTTCTTGTCAAAGTCTATATGGTGTACTACCAAGTCCATTCTACTGATACCCCTTTTACCGCAATCCTGACAGGTATTGTTATCTCTTTGCCAGACTTTATAGTGCAAAGAACCTGTCCAGTTATCAGAGTACGGGCGCACTACCCCACCTTTCCAATTGATATTGTTTTTTCCCTTTTGTATCGGACTCTTTGCCCTTGCCTGCTCTAGGTTAGGCGGTATTATCCCTTTCTTGGATTTATTAAAGCACTCCTTTGAACAGAACAGAGTCTTACTTCTTTTCAGGTGGCACAATTTCTTGTATTTCTTAGTGCCACATATAGGGCAAACTACCCATTTGCCTGTTTTAGGTTTCTTACCCCATCCTACCGCCATTTTATTTACAATGTGCTGGCGTTCGGATTCGGGTTTATTACTCCAGTGCCAATTAGGTTTCATACCCCTGTATTATACTCTACCCGAAAGTTACTATCAAACAAACCCGAACCCTACTAGCCCGTATCAACAAGGTTTAACCGAACGTAACTGTCCCGAAATTTGTTAAATCGCGTAAGCGAATGCCAAGTCATTTCTGCTCGGCTCTATATGTCGCCATATAGTCCAGACTATATCATCAACCAATCTCTTGGTTGCTCCGCCCTTAGTCGTTACACACGCCCAGAGTCTTGCGACTCCTGCTTGGCTCGGGATTGACTCAGAGAGTGTTCCCCCGAATTCACGGAGTTTCCATTCTACCTTGCGGTAGAGTAGCCCTAAAGTTAAGGTTATCTGAAGCGTGTCGGAAGCTCCCTTGTTAATAACAGAGAATGTCTGTGCGCACAACATAGTACCTGCCGTAGAGCTGTTAAAGATACCAGCCTCGGTAAGTGCCGCTGTTGCGTCTCCTGCCGCCCAATCCCCTATGTAGACGACTTTGTTGTCGTTTGCACCAGTTCCTTGCAAGAATGAAGTTAAGGCATTTCTGTCTGTTTCTCCACCCAAGTCAGTATCACCAGCGGTAAGGGTTGTGGTTACAGTTCCCACTGCCATGTGGCTCATGTTTGCCTCACCTGGCGTAGAAGCCATTTGATCCGCTACATGGGCATCACCTGCATCGGTAAAGACATTATCAAGTTCTCGAACCGCTTTAAGGTTTCCAAACTCGTCTCTCACTACTACTTTTAGATTTCCAATCATTTCTAACTCACCCCCTTTCAAAGATAAACAAGTTATCCTGATGTGGGTGTCCTTTTATTTTTGTCCTACTTCTCTACCTCGAACCCAGCTTCCTTGATGTCTTTCTTAGTCAGTCCCTTAACTTTTGCTTTGTCAAAAGAAGATGAACGGACTGTCGTCTTACCGTTAAGACTTATCAAGTCCAGCTCTACTTTCTCGCCTTTAATTGTTTTAGTCAATACTATCGACATTGTTTAGCACCTCCTTAACCTTGAACTCTCGTTGAGCTTTCAGCAATCGTCAGCGCGACTTCGCTTAGAGCCAAGAACCTAGTACCTCCCAACGATTCTGCTATAGCAAGAGTATCCCCTAATGCCAGCTTGAAGGCAACTACCTTTGCCACTGCGGCGTCGGTTATCGTCATCGAATCGGTTACCTTTTTGCCAGCCGCGAATTTACTTATCGCCTCGGTTTCGGATTGAGCGTCAGTCAAAGCTGAATGCTGTCCCCAAGCAAACGCCTGCGCCTCAGCCATTGTCATGCTATCCGTCAGGTTGGTACTCTCCTGAACGCTGTCGGCAGGTCCGTCATACTCCACAGTCACATGGACATTACAGCCTCCGCTGGCGTAGACATACAGAGACTTGTTTATGCTCAACGCCCAAGTATGCGACAAGTCTACGCGGACGAAGTCCCCGTCGTCTTTTAGGTAGGTTGTGTACTTCAACTCCCCGTCCGTTCCCTCTCGCAGGGAAATGGCTACGGCGCTTCCGCCCTCCCTAGATAGCAAGAAGCCTTTGACTCTCGTACCCTTGTCAGCCTGTCCAGCAACCATAAGCGTGTTACCGCTATCTGTAACAGTGCCAGTCTTGACTCTTACCTCATCTTCATTAGACACAGCAACCACCGACTCCCCCTGTCGGTTGAGCCTGAACTTACCGTATTCTAATGCCCCTAATCCTTTTGTTGGTTTTTCCATTTTTGTTGCACCTCCTTAATTTATTTACATGTTTTCATTGCCCGCAAGTCAGAGGCGACTGCATGGCAACCTAATTACTAACTTGTTCTAGCACTTCTGCCAGGTTGATCTATCGTGTAGAAGACTACATGCTGATCGTGATCCGCTCCACACGCACTATTAAAGTCTACGAGACACAAGTCAATTGTCGCCCCTACTGTAATAGTAGGAAGCGTACCCTCAAGGGTTGCCCCGTGATGTCCCGAGATAGCCACGGCGATATAAGGAATCATCTCCGCCCCCAGCTTATCTCCAATACCCACAGAAACTGTATCTGCCTCCGTTACTCTTACTGGTAACTGAATGGAAGTAATAGTCTTGAACGCTTTGGTTCCCTCTACCGTTCCGTTGTTGTTCAACGCAATAGTGTTAGAAATTAAATTTCCCCTGATATCCGTTCCTGTGATAACTACATTCCCAGTTAAACTACCCCCCGCCATAGCACCCGTTATCGTAAGGGTTCTAGGAAAGTCGGGATTAGTTATACCCGTGGTAATAGTTTGTACTGCCGTAGTTAATACGGTAGCCGCAAGAACATTATTAGCACTCGCCGCATCGGGCGCTAGCCATCTCTGTGCATGGACTCTGAACTTACCAGCAAAATCGTTTGCTACATAAGTTGCATATTTGTTTTTGACAATCATTGTTTCTTTTCACCTCCTTATAGGTAAACAACCTTTTCGGACTGGAATCTTTAATCAGGTATTGATTCCTCACTGCCTCCAGCCCGTTGTCAAAAGGTTTTAGGCTACGACTGCTGTCAACAGGTAACCGCAAGAAGCGGAAACCAATACTTCGTCGCTAACCTCTGATACTTCAATCCTGTCGCCTTTCAGCTTATCTTCTCTCCACTTCGAGACGCTTCTGTCCTCGGAGTAGAACTGATAACCAAGAGATACTTTCTTGATACCAGGTGAAGACTCAACATAAGCTAATAGACAATTCTTTCCCCAAACATAGCCAAGTGATTCCGCTATCCCCTCGACTGTGGTGTCGTACATCATGTCCCCTACAAGAACTGTAGGATTGCCAGGCAACAAGCTACCTAGTAAATCAGCCGTAACGACTCCCTTTTGCGTGTATTTAATACGCTCAAGCAAGTCTGGATGGTTCCTAAGTTTGCTCATGACTTCCTCGCCCATGACAACCAAGTTCGGAGTCTTTCCGCAAGCCGCCTTTACAGACAGCATTCTGGTTTCGATATCCCCTAAAGGATCGGAACCTGCGTAGTCACTCCATTGGTTGGCACCTGCAAGTGCGCTGGTAGCCGTGATGTAAGTACCTGAGAAAGCGATTGCCGCAACCCTGCGTTCCCTATCAAGGATAAGGGCGTCAGTTAGTGCCTCGGTAGTATCAACATCAAGATTCAAAGGCTGATCTGCATTATTTCTAAGTCTGTCATACACATCGTCGTGTAAGGCATACTCTTCGCAGAAGTATGTCGCCGTGCTTACATTCCAATCAATTGCATTGGACTCTGAGCCTATGGCTCTGTAAGTCGTAGGAGTCTTGAAGTTTCTGGTATAAGTGAAATAGACATCGCTGTCTTTAGCCACTTTAACCCTAGGAAACACCTGATCCGCAATAGCCTGCCCGTTTGAGTACTTAACTGAAACATTACTCAAAACTGCGTCTACATGAACTGCTCTACTTACTGGATTCATAATCTTTTCACTTCCTTTCTATCAAATATAAATTATCAAACTTACTGGTGATGTGAGATACCAGGCATCAATAATACTTCTACCAATGCGCCCGCGCCTGCGGCGTTAGCCTCAAGAGCGATACCCACACCAATTTCCTTGTCGGCGTCTGCGACTTCTCCCCTGCCGTCGCCTCCGTCGGCTCCGACAATAATGTCCCCCCTACTGCAGTTCTCCGCCATTATTACCTTGGAAGTTCCTCTGGTAGCGATGGTACCGAATTCTCCAGTATTGGGTTTATTCTGTAACACACCGATTGGATGCGTACCTGCCGCACCAGCGCCACATACTACGAAGTCTCCGTTGGCATCGCCAACTTTGACAATATAGTACTGCCCAGTAGTCCTGTAATCCCCATCGGATCTTAGTGTTATCTGCCCGTCTATTTTGGATTGACTCATTTTTCTACACCTCCTCAAATAAACAAACTTTTATACATCTCGCTTATTCCTCTTCATCGAGTTTCTTTGCGAGTTCTGGATTGTCCGCAGACACCTTTTTCAGAGCTTCTCCAAACTTAATACCTGTCTCCTTTGATAGAGCCTCGGCTCGTTTGGTAAGTTCCTCAGAAGCCTTTAACGATTTACCCTCGTCGCCTCCTAGTTCTGTGAACAAAGTCTTTGATACTTTCGGCAAGGAATTCATAAATTCCGTAAACAACACAGTCTGTCTCTCAGATAAACTCATCAAAAGTTTATGAGCAACTTCCTTACTCTTTGGAAGTAACTTGCCCTCTGGATTGCTTTCAGAAAATGTGTATCCTCCGATTTTCTCTTTGACTTCGGTAAACTTTAGCTTGGCTTCCAAGACTCCAAGTTTGGACTTCATGTCATTGAACTCTTTGGCGTTAGGAGTTGGTTCAGTCATTTTGTGTTCGCTCATACCCTTGGCAACACACTTCCCGTCCATCATGACGCCCTCTGTGCCATCATCTAATGTGCAGGTATCACCCTCTGCGAACTCTTTAGGCTCTTCCTTTTTTTCTTCCTTGACTTCCTCCTTTTTTTCTTCCCCATTTTCAGCGTCCTCCGACTTTTCATCGGTTTTGACTTCCTCTTTGACTTCCTCAGTCTTCACTTCGGCGTCTACTTTAGGTTGTTCCTCCGACTTGACTTCGGGTTTAGCTTCAAGTTCCTTTGCTTTCTTTTCTTCTTCAGTCATTTGTAATTCACCTCCTTTTCCTTTTAATTGAATAAACATATTCTCGCTTAACTGTACTGGTGCAAGTGATTTGAAGTACGGGCGGTTGGTTAAAGCCCCACCCAATAGAACATTTGCAAATGTGTCGTGCGTCTCAAAGTCCTCGTACTCAAAGTCAAACTCTGGTGAGAAGTACTTGTAAATGCCTTTGCTCACCAAATCCATGCCCATGGCTGTCCACTCCACCTTAGCCTTTAACTTGGTGATTCCGTTCTCCACGACAGAACGCAACTCCTTGAACCAGCCAGCCGCACCCAACTCGGGCTTGTGCTCCTGATCTACAGCAATATCTATTTTCCTTGTCTTGTCGTTGAAATTCTTAACAAATAAATTGATGTCTTCGGGAGTAATTTCTATTGCTCCGTATTCAGGATGTTCCCAATAACCCTCGGTTAAAACCTCGATCTCGGAAACGGGAGCTTTCTTATCTGAGAACTCTATACGAGAGAACAATTTGGCTATTCTGTGTTCGCTTGCATCCTTTTTTTCCATAACCTCTCCATTATACGACTTTCCGTTCAAGTAGCATATACGCATATACTGGTTAGGATTGCCCTCTACATTAACGGTACGCACTTCCCCGCCATCTTGAACGCATTTTGTAAAGTCAGCTGGCATGGTTCCCCTTTCTGCCATTCTTGTCGTCTTTCAGTATGGCACGGAAATGAATTAAAGCCCAAACAACAGCTCCCGTAGTCAGAAAATAATCGTCTACAAGAGTAGTGGAGGGTATTACCTCAAACAAGTGAATCAAAACGACTACAAACATCAGCACCGAAGCCACGAATATATCGCCTAAAAACAACAGGTTAGTGAATTTCCTCCGCACAATGCCTCTCAGAGAAGTCAGGATAACTACGGAATAGGAAACTAATCGTAGGTAATCCATTATTGTATCTACGATATATGTATTCATTGTCTTTGTACTCCTAGATAGGTTGCGATTGCCCCAATTACAATGGAGAACGCCCCCTGAAATATAGTCATATTAGAAACCCGCTCGTTGGTTCTCGCCTGTGCAACCTCCATCAAGCCCATCCTGTTGTCTAATTTCTCAATAATCTCCTTTTGATCCCGCTTGAACTCCTCAAAGGAACTCTTAAGGTTGGAAACGTCCTTACTGATACCGACTATTAAAGATTTTGTTTCATCAGCCATTTTTAGCTTCCTCATAATCCTCCACCAACTTTAGTAGACTGGCGCATCTCTTGTACAAGGCGGCGGAGGCTTCCTTCAAGAGTGTTCGTTCCCTGTCGTCCGCCTCCCTGACTTCGTCCAATCTCTTTACGCTGGCTGAGATACTCTCCAGCAAATCACAGATTTCCTTTTCAGTACGTGTAGTTACCGCTCTCTTCTTAAATAATCCGCTAAATAATCTCATTTTTGTAATTTCTCCAGTTCGGCGATAGCGTCCTCATCGTCAGTTATTTCTTTTTGTATCTTGTACTTGTCGCCTTCCTTGGCTTTTGATAGCTCCTCTTTTTTCGCTTTCAGGTGCTCCTTCAGTGCGGAGATGTCATCCCCATTAGACACGGGGATATGCTGTCCCCCGCGCGTAATCCACTGAACATCCCCCTCGGCGTGCTTCTCGCTGAAGACATCCTGTCCATAGCTTACGGAAGTGCCCGCCCCCGCAGGCGCGTAAAGCCTTTCGTCTATGTTCAGCGAACTGCTTCCCGCTAGCGGAGCGCTGGCGTCCTGAAAATCCCAAGGCGGTACCTCAGTCTGCGGTTTTAGGGAGTCAGGAATGCCCGTATACGCAGGTAACGGATAGTCATCCTTAAGGACTGCTACCCAGATGCACCGACAGTTGAAGTGAACCCGCCCTGGCTGATAGGAAGAAAAACTCCTATCGACTGCTGATATTGTCTTGCCGTCTATGCTTCTGCAATAGTTGCAAGTCCCCCCGTCCAGTATGGAACTCCACTGGTAGGCGTAAATGTCCTCGGCATACTTTGTAAAAACATACTTTCTGCCCTCATTGACATTCTCGGATATTACTAGGTTAGAGGCTATTAAAGCGTTTTTGTTTATAAAAGCCTTGTAGGCGTCGTGCAGTTTAGTTACTGCCTCATACTCGGTAACTGCCTGATTAGTCATGGCTAGTACTGCGGGTGCTGTCAAGGAACTTAATAAATCCTGATACCCCTTTTGTGCGTAAAAGTGCGCCCTGTCGTACAGCCTGCTTTCGGCTTCGGGCGTGGTGTAGGGTACGGTTTTCTTTAGCTCGAAGCTCGCCTTGTTCTTGCCGAACTCGAATATCTTTTTGATACCGTTGCGGAATACCCTTTCGTATTCCCCGCTGAATCTGCCCGCTATCCTCTGCAGGCTGGCAATGTCCCTCTCTTGAACGGCTCGTTCAAAGATGGGCAATAGATATGCTCGTTCCTTCAAGAGAATTTTAGTCAATTCCTTGTAGAGCTTGGCTTCTTCCGTGCGCATGTAGGTGTCAATCTCCTCGAACCTGACTCTGGTTTCCGCCTTGGTTAAGTCCCTATGCCACTTGCCCTCGTGCATCTTTGACGGCTGTTCCTCTTTTTTCTTCTTCAAATCCTCGTCAACCTCGCCCGCATCTTTGGGGTTGTCGGGGTTTCCGCTGGGTTGCCCGTTGTCATAAAATGGGTTGGGCGGCGGGTTTATCGTGCGCTCGTGCTGGGCTTCGTTCTCTTTTTCCTTCATCGCCCTCTGCTCGTCGCTCATCTCGGGAAGTTTCAAGACGGTTCTTAAGTAGTCTTCCATCTCCAAATCAGGCGTAAGCGCGCCAGCAAGGGTAAGAGTCTGTACTGCATTCGCCAGCACATCGACGGCGGTGGAACCCAAGTCCCCGTGAGTCAACTTGGGATAATCAGTTACTGTAAAATTCAAATCTACTAGCGGAACTATGAAGTATTTATAAACGGTATCCTCGATATTCTTGGCTATGGAGTCGATGGCGTTCAAGAAGAAGCTGGACTGATCGGTGCTCAGTGCGTAACTGCCCGTGCTTGTGCTTCCCAACTCCACAAACTGCGCCAATACGGATTTGAGTATCTCGCGCGTATGATGATCCAGCATCTCTTTTGGATCTTTGATAGTGGAGGACTTCATGTCCAGCATCTCGATAAGCCACTTCTCGGATGGGCGGATAATGTAAGCCTGCTCGTTGCTCCTCAGGTTGGCTCCCAGTTCCATTGCTTCCGTCTTGTCCTGATCTGTTGCCCCCTCTGGTAAAGTGATGACTGGAATCCCGACTCCGTGCCTCTCCGTGGCGATTGCGTCTATCTTGTAATACTTGTCCCTAAAGAACCAGTGTTTATATGCTTGCCTTAAAATTGATGTACCTTTCCAGTTGTCGCCCTCCTTTTGGTGAACCAGTATCATCAGCTTTTCGACTGGTATCTCGACTGTCTTGTATATTTTGTCCTGATAAAACCTCTGGGTGATTGACTTCAACTCCCCCTTTTCCGTGTTCCATTGGTAGATAGTCTTAGGAAGTCTGGGTGCCCACTTAGTACAAACAATCTTGTCTTCCTCGAACCCGTAAACCAGCTCGAATACAAAGTGCCCATAAGCCAGCATCAAAAGGGCTTGCCTGAGATTATCATTCCACGGAAGTATTTCAAAAAGATTATGTTTTACGAATTCCGCGACTTCCTCATCCGCGGCGTCCTCCGATGCGGCTGTGATGTCCCACTCCGCCGACAAGAGGGGCAGGTTGACAACCTGTAAAGCCATGTGAACGGAGGCATCGCTCCACCTCATCTGGTTGACTGTGTCAATGAGCTTGTCCCCGATTAAGTCGGCTACATACTCCCCCGTGTCTATCTGTCCTGAAAAAATGGTGGTGCCTGTGCCTCCGAGTTCTGTGCTTTGCGGCACTCGTTTGGGCGTTGCGAATCTATTTGTTATCCTTTTTAGTATTGACTCTTTTGGCATTTTGTTAAAACCTTTAATAAACCTAGAACCGCTGATCCATCAATCCGCCAGTTATCGGTTTATTGTCCTTTGTTGGTTTATTACTCACATCAGCCAAAGAGCCAGCCACAGCTCTACTCATCGCAATCATACCATAATTTGACGCGTGTGCATAGTGATCTGCACCAGTCGCTATGTAATTGAACACATAGCTCCCGTCTGGCTTTTCAACCTTCTCCTTGGCTAGGGCGCAGTGATGCCTTATAAACTCCTCTATGTCGTTTGTCAACTTTGGCAAGACTATATTCTTGATTTTATACTCATCTGCCAAAACATCAAGAGTCTCCGTTCTGTGAACGACTACATGATATTCCTTTTTCTCCTTGTCTTCTTTCCAGACTATGTGCTCCTTCTGGGTGTCGTTGTAGTAGCAGAGCCAAACCTTACCTGGGAACATGAGCTGGAATCTTCTCGCGGAGTGCTTGTTGGGCATGGCGTCTATGACGCAACTGATGACTCCGAATTTCACCATCAGATCGGGCAACTCCTCGAAGTCCTTCAGTACGCCAACCCACAATAGCTTCTTTTGCTTGCCGTCCTTTTGCCAGACAGTAGCATGGAGGTTGTCGCCCTGATCCACGCCCATGTAGGTGTACCTCCCCACTCCCTGCAACTCCCTCCCAGCCTGAATGCACTCGAGCATGTCCGTTCGCTTAATTGGCAGGTTCTCCCCCGCGTACGGCTCGCCCAATACGAAGTTCCAGAATGTCTGCTTCCAGCGTTCGTTCTCAAACTTTAGGAATATATCCTCTGCGCTTATCCAAGGCACCATGAGCTGGGAGACATGATACCCAGACAGCTTGCTCCCCTCGTTGGTGGGCTTCCAACGCCCGTCTATTCTGTCGTCGTCAGTCAGGGGAGCGTTGCAGTAAACACACTGATAGTAAATCTCCCCGAATCCCGCCCTGCCCATGTGTATCGAGTCGGGAAACTTGAGCACCTGCTCCTTTCCGCACTCCAAGCAGGTAACAAACCACTGCTTCATGTCCGAGCGCATATATAGTGCGTTCACTCCATAATCTGGTATCGAGGGGTTGGAGAGGTGGATTGTGTACTTGTACTTCGAGTGCGAGAGCCTTTCCTGATAGATAGATATAATCTGGGGCTTGCTCCTGTCGGTTTCGTCGTGAATGAGCATGTCCGCGTCAATAGATATAGCCTGTCGCTCTCCCCATGTTCCCCTAAAGTAGATAAAAGAACTTCCCATCTGCTTTAACTCTACGGAGTCCACATTCACAATCTTGCTCATAAGGTAGGGGCTGTCCTGTATAACTGGGTTTACCCTAGACTTGGAGAACTCATTGACATCCCCTGCTGTAGGAAAGGTGTAAATTATAGATATGGGGTGCGTGTCCGCAAACCAAAGCGCCTTATTGATTCCGTAAGTCGTGAGTCCTGTCTGTGCCGCCTTTTGTACAACAATATTTTTACTCTCGTCCTTGTAGATATCAACCAAGAACTTATGAGTTGAGAAGTCTAGCGGCTCTCCTTTAGGCGTCTTGCAGTTTGCCAGTGTCCAAGTCAGCAGGTTTGCTCTTTGCGCTTCTCTTACTACCAACTCGCTTGGTTGCAATTTCCTCAATGGCTCTGTTGTAGGCATCTATCAGCTCCTTTGGAGCATTAAGGGTAATTTTGCTGTCTATCGCCCCCGAATGCTCGAACTTCTCCTTTACTACATATTCTTCTGGTAAAGTCCTCTCAAGATACCACGCCGCCGAGCGCCAGTCCCCCCTGCCCACCAGTATCTTTTTGCCGTGTATATCTAAAACGAAATCCCCGTTGGTGTCCTTTAGGTACTCATCAGTAGAGGCGTTTATAATCCTGTTAGCCAGAGCCGTGTTTCTCTTGGCTCTAGCCCTACCCATAGACTCCAGAAACTCTAGACGCTCCTCCTCGGATAACGGGTTCGCCTCGTCCTCGGAAAGCCACTGGTAAAGCACGGACTCACTAATTCCGCTCATGGTAGCGGCGTCTCGGTTGGTTGCTCCTGCCTCTATATATCCGCAGAGTTCGTTCCTTAATTCTGGACTGTATTTTAAGTTTGCCATTATACTGCTATTCCTTTATATCTCAACATTTCCTTAAACTTTATTCGTGGTTCTTGGAATCCATCGTGATCTACAATAGTTAAAAACTTGCCGTACTTACGCCATTTATTCATAAAGTTTTGAGAGGAACTGTGCATAAACTCCCTCGTTCGGTAGGTTCCGCATCCGTCTTTATTCCAATGCTTGAATTCCATAGCATATTCGTAACTGATGAGAGGTAGAAAGCCTTTATCAAACAGTTGCATACTCATATCAAAGTCCTCGAATAAGTCTACACTCGGATCAAAGTTTATATCGTTTTTCATTAGTACCCTGCAGTTAAGATAGTAGGCTGAATAAGCCCTACCAAATAGCAACGGCTCTGACTTATTATGCACTCCTACTGCATTTGAACCTATGCATAAAAACGGCGTGGAGAAACTACTCATTAAACCTGTATGGTAATTAAACATGGCTTCTAAATCCACCTCTTTAACATATTTACCGTTTTCCTTGTGCCACAAACCTACCAAGTCGTCGTCTAACATAAGAATAGGTAAATCAGAATCCGCGTGCGTAGCCACTAAAGAGTGCCTAGCGTTTGCCACACCTATATTGTTAACAAACAGCTCCGCACCTTGGAAGTATTTAGTCGTAGTTACTTTATCAGGACGATTTGTGGGTATTATTACCCTCATATTTCTCCTTATTAAATTTATAAATGACATCGCTGTTCTCGTCTAATCCATCTGGGTACAATAAGCCATCAAAGTAAACGAATGGGCTAGTTTTGCGTGTAGGATCGTTCCACACTCCCCGCATAAAATCATATAAAGACTTAAATCGGTTGGACATATGCCCCTTTAGACTTCCTTGATTTAATCCGTTTGCCGCTCCGTAGGGAACGACATCGAGATATTCGTGGAAGTTCTCGGCTATGTCCTTGAATCTTACCTCTCCGTTGCGTTTAGCCATGACTATTGCCTCGGTAAACTGGCAATGAGCGTAGTTTGAGAAGTATTTGTCCTGAGGTAATCCGCAACAGCTCCCGTGCGCGCATCTCTCCTTGTGATGGGCGTCACTTATGAATAGTTTTATCCCTGCTTCCCTTGCCGCTTGCTCCATTTCTAGTACGAATGGGCGCTTTATTTCGTAATTGAGTCTACGATACCCGCTTCCCCTGCTGTGTAAACGATAGAACTCCCACAAGTCATACCCAACAATCTTTGACATATCTTTATACCGCGCCCTCAATTCATCATTGGCTCTGGATTCCAAACAATAAAACTCTGTTGATACTCCATAACAGCCAATGCTCGCCGCAAGTTTAATCATCTCGGTATGGTGTGGGTTGGTTACTCCTATAACAAACGGGCGTAGCCTTAGGTTCGCCCCCGCCAGTCCTAACTTAACATATTGCTCTAAAGCCCAAAATCTCTCTTTTGGTGTCGGTACACCTAACTCCATTCTTTTGGCTTTCTCCTCATCTAAAGTGATAATTGATACTTTTACATGAAAGTTCTTTGCTCCCCGTAAGACATCAAGGTACCTGTCGTCTTTGAGATGCCAAACACTTTTGGAACTAAAACTCACGGGGTAATCAATCTCTCTAAAGAACTTCAGTAATTCTAAACTTGTGCCTATGTATTTCTCCTGTAAATCAAATGGCTCACTCAACCCGCCCCATTGCATAGGGATTCTTGCCTTTACATAAGCTCCGAACTGCGAATTCTCTGGGTTAGTAAATACCTTCTTGACTTTCTCTACATTCACGCCTCTGATGTTTTTACTTACATAGTCTTCGTAGTGCATTCTCTGAAAGTAGGAAAAACAATACAAACACTTGTATGAACACAAGTTGTATGTGTCAAAAGTCATGGGCATCGAACAATCTAAAAACTCATTGCTCCACCTAGGTGATGAGTAGTATTTCTTAGCTGATGTAGTTTCCTTGTTTGAGGAAGTCATATAATTTTGCTCCATCATTTCCCTTTACAAACTTGCCGTCATTAAAGAACTTCCCTACTGCCTCGGCTTGATCGGGATCAGCAAACGAAAAGATAATCATAATAGCTTCGTTAGGTATCTCTCCGCCCGCTCCTGAACCGCCCTCGCCCTTGCCATAGTTTGGGGTTTCACCCTGATTGTAATATTGTAATTCCCAATTCTCAAAGCCTGAAAGGGTTAAATCCAGTTTCTTCAAAGTTAAATCGGTGATAAGTTTGCCCAACTTTTCAACATCCCACCTGCCCGTAATCCTATTGAGAGCTAAATTAAGAACTTTGGCTTTATCCTCTGGCAAGTCTACATACAGTACGGGTACTTTCGTCCATCCCAAAGCTTCCGCCGCGCGTATGCGCATGTGCCCGCCAATGATGGTGTTATCCTTGTTCACTACCGCTGGCTCCACGAACCCGAACTCCTTGATGGAATTCTGCAAGTCTATGAAAGCCTTGTCAGTCATCTCGCGGGGATTGTATTCCGCATATTTCAATTTGCTAATCTCTACCTGTGTTACATCTGTGGTGTTCATTTTTTTCCTTTCTTAACCTTTATAACAAAATCTATTGTGTGTCCACCTTTTAACTTAATCTCGAAACCGATATCCTTGATGTCTTTACCCGCCAGTTCCCTTAGTACACAAGTAATCAAGTCCTCCAAAAACATACCGTCTGCAGTCATTGCGAAAGGAATGTTAGTTGTTGTTGCCATCTGTTCCTTTCTTAATTTGTTTTTTTGCCATAGCCTCTTTGTGCGCTATGCCTGACTTTGATAGATAACCTATTTTAATCATGCGCTTTCGCTCCATTTTGCGCTTTAACTCGTGCTTTTGCTTTTTGTTCGCTAGTTTGTTCATTTTATGATTATAATTCTGTCTCCAACTTTATAAGCAAATTATTGGCTTTCCTCAACAATTGTTTTCTGCCAATCAATCCTATATTCAAACGGGGAAGTTTCAAACCCAACTTTCTCAAATATGATGCACTATCCGCAACCTTTTGCTTACTAGGATAATTTAATTGTTCGCAGACATACTGCAAACCATATCCGTTTCTTAATGCCTCTACCCACACTTCCATAAATTTGTCTATATCTCCTTGTAGAACAAGGCGGGGTACATTACGCGCCAATTTTTCCTTTCTTGCAAATTCCGAATAAAAACGGAGCTTCTGCCCAAGGCTTGTCGTCTGGGCGTTTAACATCGGATACTAGGCACTTCTTCTGGTAAACCTCAACCTGCCCTTTGAACGATGCGTTCAAAAACGCTTTGTAGGTTTCCGCGTTATAGCACACCCTATGCTCGGCAATCTCGCTAGGCGGGAGAATGTCATCGGGTACAGTAAAAATAGCCAGTCCACCCTCTTTTAACACTCTGCAACTTTCTCGTACAGTTTCCGCTCGTTCCTTATCGTCCAAGTGTTCTAGGGTTTCGCAGGCTATTATGCAATCAAAGTTATCACTTTTCATGTTATCTGTATCCTGTAACCAATATGGCAATGTCCCCTCATAAGCGGGGAATCCTTTTTTCTTCATTTGTTCCACAGCGTATTTTGAGATGTCCATTCCCTCTATCTGAAACTTAGGGTGTTGTTTTCTTATTTCTTCCATTAAGATACCTAATCCTGCCCCAAGCTCTAATATACAAGCATCATCTGGCAAGTCCTTTAACAATTCTTTTGCTATGAAAGGAAACTTACCTGGGTAGTTACGCCAGTTAAAATTCCCCTCGACTTCCGTCTTATATACAGTGTCCCAATATCCGTTTCTGGTGTTGATGTTCTCCCCCATAGTACGCGGGGTGGCTAGTTTGTCCAGTTGTAGTTGTTGCCTCCAGTCGGGATACATCTTTTGTAGGTAATTCTTGGAACCCTGCAAGGAGTTTTGAGCGAATACAACCCTCATTTCCTCTGGCACATCCCAAAAGTCCCTGACTGTCCAAATCTTGTCCGCTATATGCCCCACCAAAACGCCTGGATGCGCCCAAATCTTGAACCCTGCCAACTTAGCTGATACACAGAAATTCAAGTCCTCCGAGAAACCGTACTTGAAGTCAAACCAAGGTTCGGGTATTGCTTCCAGTACCTTGCGCTTCATAAGTATGAAGCCGAACCCGCACCCGTCTATCTCAAAGGGAATCGTGTTGTCTGGCAGTTTGGCTATCGGCTCCATGACTCCGTACTCGAGGTTTAGTTTCCTTATAATAGGGAGTCTGTGGCTTCCGCAAGCGAACTGAATACCAGTCACTATGTCCGCCCCCCTGTCCAAGACTTCCATTAAAATATCTATGTCATCCCTGTCCCAAATGGTGTCAGAATCAATCCAAAGCAAATACTGCGCGTCCGTGTCCAAAAACCTGCGGGTTATGCCGTTCCTTGCTTGCGCGTGCGGGCGCTGTTCGCTTATGGGAACATACTTTGCGGGGTGCTTGCTGAAAGTCTTCAAAAGGCACTCAATCCACTCCCAGCGGAATCCGTCCTTGCCTCTTGGAATTCCTATTGCAATTTTGGTTTCTGGCGTGATACTAGACATTTTCTCTCCTTTTCCACAGATAATTATGTACATTATAAAAATAAGGCGTCAGATCGGGGTGGCTGATGTGTTCTGGGAACATAAAACTGTAGGTTATCAGCTCGGGGTTGCTTATAAGGTATGTGCAGTGCTTTGCCATGTCCGCAATGACTGGCGCGGGATCGGGCAAATGCTCCAAGACATCCATGGCAACTATCAAGTCAAAGTCCCTGTCTATTTTGTAGTTCTCGCTTAAAAATACTGGACGGACTCCGTGCTTTTGGAATCTCCAACGCGCGTATTCCCCTGTCTTGCTACCCTCCACTTCAAGATAAAAGGTTTCCGCACCCTCTTTGCAGGCGACAATAGTGTACTCCCCTATTCCCCCGCCAAAATCCAACACGGACTTGATGTTGTAGTTTCTTATAAATTGAGCTAGCCAGCCGTGAAAATCCTTTCCCTGCAATCTCTCCTGATACCTAGAGAGTCCAAAAATGTATAAGTCGGTTTCCCTGTAGTAATCCAAAACCCTGTCCTTGTAACTGGGGAACAGCCAAGCCAGTTCGGTTGAAGCGCATAGACACCTTGCCTCAACCAGTTGTCTATCCCGCCCCGTGTATTCTGCTAATTCCCCGTAAAAGTCCGTCATTTCTTTTTTTCCTTTTCCTTTGCTTCCGCCAACTTTTTCTCGTCGTCAAAGTTGATTACTCCGTTTCCTATGTCAATGTTGCAGAACTGAAAGTCCTCTGGTAAAAGCCCTACATCGGGAAAGATATCAGTCATAATGAACCGAGAAGTTTCCTTGTCTGCCATGCTCATTACCAACTCGTAGTGCTTGAAAACTGCAAATATAGATTGTAGTCTGTCGGTTTTTTCCTTGCTTATACTAAATTTTTTCATTGTATTGCTCCTATAAATTTCAACAAAACCCAAACCAACAAAACATTAAATGGTAAATTTAACAACCAAGGCCAGAAATTAGACGGCTCTCTGGGTTTACCAAAAAACAATGGACTGAATATAGTTCCGAATACCACTAAACCTATAAACACTTTTGCGAATAATATTAAAAAGTTATCCATTTTATCCTTCCATTAATTTTTTATAAGCTAACTCGTACTTGTCAGCAATTTCAATCAAATCACTATCAGTAAAATGCTTTGTTACTTTCTTCTCTGCCTGCAACTCCTCAACTCTCGCCAGCCCGTACATTTCAATCATTCTCGGCGTGTAAACATCCTTGTTACCACTCTTAAAATAATTGCACTGTAAACACTGCGCGTGTACACCATCCTCCTGAAACAACACGCTATTGCCCCTGCCATCCACGAAGTGTCCCGCCTGCAACTCCTTGAAGTGATGCCTAGTGTTGCAAGTAAAGCAAATGCCCCACTCATTAGTGCCTGTAGTTTTCAAACAGTCACGCAACCTAATATATCTGCTAAACCAGCGCCACGCATCAGCTTTGAGCTTCTTGTGGCTGGGCTTCTTTGGCTGGCTCGGCTTCTTTGCTTTTTTTGACTTCATAGGCTATTAAGTGAAAATGTCCGCTCTTACTCTCGGAAATTCTATACTTTCCAAGTTCTTTTCTTGCTACTCGGTTAAAAACCCAATACATCCAGTCCCTCTGTCTTTTAGAAGCAATCCCACTGGTGTCCCTGAACACGCATATCAACCCTTTAGGGTACTTACTAATCACACAGCGACTATCGTGGTATATAGCCGTCTTGACATTCACATATTCTGCTAACGGACTTGTTTTAGTTAGTCTCATAATTTTAATTCCTAATCCCAAATGAACTCTGTCCTGTTCGGATTGATCCAATTAAGCCGTCTGTCACCCAAGATTCTTCGGACAAGCGCAGGATTTGCCTGCAGTGTGAAAACACACGCACCATACAATCTTTAGTTGTCAAAATACCTTAATCTCTTTCCAGCACTCTGGACAATACTCTTTTTCGTTCTTCTTAACCTGCAAAGTCGAGAAGTACTTGACTCCGCACTTCGCGCAAGTCGCCTCGTGGACTCCCTGATCCGAGATAGATATTCCGTCCTCCAATGCGGTTTTCAATATCCTGCGTTTCTGCCTGCAGATAGGACAGCGCGTGGGGTTCGCCCAGCCCTTTTGCCCGAACATCTTCTGCTCCCAGATTGTAAAAGTAAAGTCCTTATGACAATCCTTGCAGATAAATTTCTTGTCAGTTAACTCCGCAACTTCTGCCATATAGTTTTCTCCCTAGATTTTGCCTTACTGGCAATGTACATATGCAAAGCCATCAGGTTTTCTGCCGTCATGCGCTTCTTTGCCCTTTTAATCCAAAACCCTACTGTGTTCACTTTGAACTTCTTGACTTTATCGAACTTCCAACCATATATGACATTAAGCGCATAAGTGCAAAAGTCCATCTCGTCAGGGGAGAGCGTGTTCTCCAAAAGGAAGTTTACCAAATTCTTGGGCGGTGTTTGTTCTATCATTCCTTTGCCTCTCTATAAAGTTTCCTGTAACTATCGAGATTGCTTTTAACCTCTTCAATCTTTGCTGGTATATTTTTTAGCTCCGTCATAAACATGGCGTATCTCATATGTCCCATCCTCTCGGTAATAGTGATTGTCGTTTCAGGGCTTATATCGGGTGGTAATACGAACAACTTATATAGTTTGCTGTCTTTCAGGGTAAGCAAAATGTAGAAGTCAACCATGTGTCTGTTGGCTGAAGCCACAGTGTAATTCCACTTGGGGAATCGCGAGGTATTGGAAATGTTGGCTACCCTAACACTCAGCTTATTATTGTTCCATAAAATGTCGTAGGGTGAGTTTTGTCCTAGAATGTCGGATGCTCGTATTTTTACAACCCCCTCGGACGGCAGAGCATCGTACACTATCTGCGTTCCTAAACGGCTGATGTCTGTTTCGTTAAGGGATTTGAAGTCCATGCTCATATTTTAGCCCCTTTTTCGTCTTTGTCAAGCCGTACTTTGAGGCTCTGGTATAAGGTTTTCAGATAATCCTCGCAACATTCGGACAGCGGAACGGAAATAATCCATTTAGAATGACAACTGCACCTGTAAAACTCTGGCGCTGGCAGGTAGTCGCTGTGCCCATTGTTCGCCTGCTCATCTTTGTACTGCTTGGTGAAGTCGCTCCATCTAAGAGAGAGGGCATTGCTCATCACCTCCCGCACTTTGCAGTCCCCGCTAACAATAGGTATCAGCTTCCGCAACTTATCGTAGGAATACTCCGTCAGCTCCTCTGGCTTGTACTTTAGTTTCTCGATGTAGGTTTCGTAAATCTCTATGTAGTAGTAGGCTGTTCGCTGGTTCAGCCCCACATCAGGACTCTGCACATAAGCCAAGAAGCTGTCGTACCCGAGCGGGGTGTAGAGTTCCCCGTCCCGTATCTTCTTTAGAATCTCCGCCATGCTGAAAAGCATAGCCCCCATTTGATTCTTCAGCTGTAAGAGCTGTTGGTGCAAACTCAGCGCTAAAACGGACATGTTTTCCATGTTTTCCTTTCTCCTACCTTTGCGTAGGGAGTAAATAAAAGCCTACTCCTAGGCAACAAGTATCCCTGTTTCGGAGGATTCACTTTGGCAAACTCCAACTCCTTTAGCCCCCACTCCTGAATTAGATACCTCAAAGACTCAGTCGCTAGCCACACAATCTCGTCGTCGCTCACGAACACCCACCAGAATGCCTTGGTAACACACAACCCCGAACACTTGCCGTTGCTGTGCGTCTCCACAAAGTAATTACCCGTCCTGCAAGCCAGATAGTCGTACTTGACTTCCAGCATTACGGGAATGTCGGGAACTACGATGTCGTACCCGCTCTGTTCCTCGTCTACGACATACGCCTGAGGATGGGTAGCCTTGATAATCCCGCAAATCTCATGCTCTGCTACCTTACCCCGCACCAAATCCTTGTCAAAGTTGTTTTGCACTTACTTTTTCCCTCATCTCGGCGATTCTAGCTAGGTTGCGTTCCTTGACTTCCTGCGGTACTTCCTCGTAATGAAACACGGGAGATACAACCCGCTTCCTGAAATCCTTGCGAATGGCGTTGCGTAAAAATGCCTTGTAGTTACGGTACTTCTTGCCGTGGGAGCGACAGTAATCCACTAGGCATTCCGCCTTGTCCTTTAACTGTTTGTCGGTTAAATCGTATATGTTGGTGAACTCAATAATGTCGTCTTCAGGTATGTTTTCCAAATAAGAGAGGGAGGCTTCTGGTTTGCCTTTGGTTGACATTTGGTTGACATTTGGTAGTACCAGGCTCTCTCTATCCTCATCTATACTACTCTTATCTACCCTTATCTTCCCGAGAGTTCTCTGGGAGTACTCTGAGAGTTCGTAATTTCCCTGCGGTAACAATATCAGCTTGGATAACTCATCCTTATATTGCGATTGTGCCTCCCTTTTTTCGTCAATGTAGTTGTGAACCCTCCAGTCCCTTACTACCACCACGCCAGATTCAAAGGGAATCACAAACCCTCTTTCAACCAGATTGTTCAGATCCCCCACAGTAGCATTTATTAAACGCATAATGGAGCGGGGCGTAACAAAACCCTTTGCGTCTGCGTCCAAACAGAGATGAAAATATAACGCTTGAGCTGATAAACCCATATCTAAAAACCTATCAGTTCTTACTACATCCTTAGAGAACATTCTCTTGGTAGCCATAGACAGTTTCCTTTCTTATTAAATTGTTGAAACTATGAAGTTTTTGTGTTATTCTGCTCATGAAATTAACCTTTCACGGGCTGGTGGAGCAATCTACTAGCCCGAACTTTATTAACCAATTAAACCTCTTTTAGTACCAAATAAAAAGCCCTTTTGAACGCCCGTTCAAGGATAAAAAACATAGCAGTATTCAAAGTGCTTCCTAACCAACGCCCCACTATTTTCCCCATGCCAAGGCGGTACATAATTACAGATAGCGAAGTTCTGCCTACCCGTTAAGACATTACTATTTATGAATTCCCCTGTTGTTTTGGCTTGGTACTCACACCATTCTTTTGGAGCAAAGACATCGTATTCCTCTCTGTGTTCTGGGTTAACCATAATAAATCTCTTGTGCTTTCTGAAAAAGTAGCATTGAAACCCATACCCACACCCAAAGTCGTATACAGTCCAATTAGCAGGAATGAGTTTTGCTAGGAGTTCGTAGGTATCCATAAATCCCAAGAAACTCGGATCAATATCTCCGCTGTTAGCGTCTAGGATTGCAGTAACCTGTTTACTGTATTTAGTCCTCATTAAAGTTTTGAATACATCTATCATTCTTTGCCTCCTGAGTACGGACACATTCTGTGATGGTTATTGAACCTAGTTTGTTTGGGAGCAAAGTCGCTTATTTCTATTTCTCCTACGATTCTTTTAACCCAATGGAAGAAGTAAACCAAGTCCTCATAAGTCCTGTAAGTTTCCAAGGGCTGGTATTTACAGGCAATTTTATTCTTTTTTAATATAGAAAATCCTATCCCCTCGGGAAGCTTGCCGTACAGCTTAAAGTAGGCATACGCGTAACCAGTAGCTTGTATATTAGTCGCCACATCAGCATAAACCCAATAATTACTCGCTGTCTTATGTTCGTAAATCCACCCGTCTTTTAGATTCAAGCCGTCAAAAATACCCTTAAATTTCATTTCTTTTTGGGATAAAATTTCCCCCGTAGCTATGTTCTCGAACGGCACTAGAAATTCTTGCTCTGCAATCTCCAAGCGACTCACGGGAACATTTTCAACATAAACCTTAACCAGTTTCTCGGCTTCTTCGGAAAGTTCCGCCTTGGGCTGTTTGAGATGATAGTTTTTGATTGCGTCATGCACCTCTTTACCCAAAGCCTGTGCAGGGCTAGTCTGCTCATCTGCTAGCCCAGCAACATAGCTTAACCAATAACATCTTGGACACCCCTCGAACTTAGTCAAGGAATTGATGCTTTGGTATTCCCTCATTACAAATCCTTTACTTTACTCTCAAGAGTTTTCCTCAGGAAAGCGACTTGTTTCCCGCTCACCTTTCCGATCAGGGCGGTAATCATTGCCCCAACACTCTCGGCTTCCGCCTTGTTGGTGACTCCTGCGATTGCGGTAATCTCCTTTTCAATCGCCTTTAACTCCGCGCCTGTAAGCTGTAACATACCGCCAGCGTCAGTAACAGGGGCGATTGCTGGCTCTTCTATTGGGCGATAATCCTCATCAATCGTCCCCTCGTAAGCATCAGCACCCACTCCAAATAGCGCCGCTGTTTTCTTGAAAGCGTTTGTATATGCGCCTTTCATCGCGTCCGCGTGGGTGCTCGATTGATGTCCGCCGTAGCAAGCTCTAGCCTCTACAGCACTTCGGTTATCGTCAAGAAGTAACAGAGTAAGCTTCCCTGCATACTCGTAATAAATCTGTCCGCTCTTGCTTGGGTACTCCTTTAACAATTTTATTTCGTCCTGTGTAGTCCAGTGCAAACCGTACTTTGCAACCACTTCGTTTAGACGATTGACTACAAACTGGTAACCATAACCAGTCGTGTCGTAACCCTTACGAGTTACTTCTTTTTGCGTTCTCTCAACGCATCCGTCCCCGTAGAGTTTCTTTAGGGATACTGCAAACTCCTCAAACATTGTAGGATTTGCTTTACTTGCTGTCTTGTCCATTTCTGGCATTTTTACATTTTCAGGCATTTTTTGTCTCCTCTGGTAGCTCGGTAACTATAGGAAACCGATCTACATCTAATTTAATACTGTGATGCAACTTCTCCATGCTTTCCGCTATTTCCTTAGCTTTCTCAAGGTGAGTCAACTTGGCTTTATCGTCGTCCTCCGTATTCACTAATGTAACGATTTGAATGTTAGATTTAACCATGTATTTTGTCATTTTAATTCACCGCCTTTCTTAAATAATTATTGCCCTTTTGTTGTACTTTGTCAAGCCATTTCCATACCCTTATTTACTAAAGTACACAATCATCGTAGCTCCTACCAATAACCCCAAAACAAACAAAAGAAACCATTGAAGTTTGCTGGGTGCCTCTACTTCCCCCCGTTTATACTCACGCTCGGCTCTTTTGTATGCATCAAACTCTTTCTTACTCTCAAAATGTACGAATCCGAAATCGTCAGCCCTGCCGTCTGTTGGCTGGTAGTACTGATATTTATACCAAGCGTCTGTGTGCGTTTCTACTGCTGGTTGTGGCTCACCGTACCTTAAAGTCTGTATCATACTTGGCTTATTGATTTTATACTTCTTGGCAACTCTCACTTGCTCCTCCAATTTTCTGTTTCTGTGTGGCATATGCACCTCCTTTCAGCAACTCTGCTAACTTTCCTTGTATTCTCTCCGCAGAGGGTATCATTCCTAGACTCAGGAACTGATAGATAAGTTTATACAGATTCTGCAATTCTTCCCTGTTTTGCATTTTTAACCTTTCTTTAATTTTATAACCTAGGCTGATCGCCTTTAGCCCAAATCCTATATCCTAGAACTCGGTTAAGGTTGAACATTAGGTAGTTGTTTATTAACTTCCTCACCTTTTTCCCTTTCCTCAAAAATTTTTACTTCCTTGATATGTTTGCATTCGAAGTTCTTGTCCTTGCCAATCCGTGTCATAAAACCGATACACTGACACCTGTAAACAAAAGTGTCAGCCGTGGTGTGGAGTCTGTCCACGGAATAATAGATTCCAACCTGTGAGGTAGAGGGTACACGGTAGGTTTGCTTGTCTGGTTGGATTTGGGCTAGTTTGTATATTTTCATTTTATGATTTTCAGACTCCAAATTGCCTTAGCAGTCCTGTGCTGTAAATTCCAAGCCTCTAAAACAAGAGATAAAAACTGGCGGAAGTTATCACTAGCAAAGTCGTTAGTAGTCGTTCCCTCCAAAATTATTGAATACTGATGCTTAAAATGTTTATTCTTGCTCATCTGTCGTCCCTCCTTTTGCATTCATCACAAATGCCGAACTTATAACCCCAATCGGTTATGTGTCCCCCGCAGTACTCACAATTACCTTGTAAAAACCTCCAAAATCTAATTAGTTTTTGTTTCATTTACCCGCCCATCTTAGAATAAAATCCAGTACGGCTTGCATATTAAAGGCTACTCCTAAAGCCAATATAATTAGAAAGCACCCGCAACCTCCGCAACTGCAACCTGAATCATCATCTTCGTGTTTACTCACTTTTTCCTTTCTCCCGCATAAGAACTTTGGCGTCTTCCATTATTTTGTTCAACTCGTCTTGGGCGATAACCACAAAATCCCTCACCAATTCAGCATTTATCCTCGCAATAGCATCCTGTGGTTTGGTTTTACCATCGGCGGAGTCCTTGAAGATAGCCACTACACGGGTTCTTATAAACCGCCTAACTCCTAAATCCTCCAACATTACATTAATATCTTTTTCCATTTTCCCCTTTCTTCCAGTATGGCGCGTCATCGTTTACAAACCATCCGCAATCCTCACAATGGTAAACTGGTATGTTAAACAGCTCTGGGTACATTCTCTTGCTGTTAAAAGGGAATGCAATCTTATGCTTTTGGCAGGGGCGGTTGGCTTTGGTGAAACTCTCACCCTCTGGCAACGGTAGGTTATCTATACCCTGATGATTTGCTGGAATGTTATCGTTTCCTAGTCTTATGTCCATATAACCTTTCTTAAATAATCATAAACTTTTATACGGGTTTGTCAAGCCCTTTTTGTACATAACCTTTCGATAAAATTAAAGTCGTATATTTCCAGTAACTTGATATTTTCTACTGGTATTTTATTGACAACCAACACCGACTTTTCTTTAGAGAAGTTAGCCCTGCTATCGCCTATCGAGGTTGTATGCTCTATATCAAAAGTGTCCCCTCTTTCGTGTCCTAGCAAATCTTTTTTAGAGTATTCGACTTCCAACATAACCAATTTGTAATCATCTTTATCTGCTAGCTGGAACAGTAGCGCGTTCAAGTGTCCTTTTTTACTAGGTTTTGTTTTCCAGAGCCAAACCGCATTAAACGGGGTTGGATAATTAGATACCGTAAGATGATCGATTACATCGTGCCTTTTAATACATGTAGGCACTAACCCCTGCTTCTTAATAACAAGCCAGTTCTTGTAGGTTGTGTAGTGATAGCCTTTCATGTCCTAATTCCTAGTAACTCAACATTGCTGTTAAGAAACTCAACTAAAGAGCGAGCGAATGTGCTGTCAAACGGAAACTCTAGGTAGGTATAATAATCTCGTTTATGTAGCGGATCAGTACCCACGCGCGAGAATATCCTTATGACGCATTTCTTACCGAAGCCCTCGTCCTTTACATCCATTTCATATTGGGCTGTCTTTTGCTCTGGTTCTTCTACTGCTCCCTCGGTGTAATTCCAGTAGGTTTTACACTTGAAATTGTTAGGATGGTACATGTTTGGGTTTGTTGTTAGTTTGTCTTCCATAAATCCTCCTTTTCTGGATTCTTAAAATTGTTTTTAGCTGGCTTTGGCTCGTAAAAGGCGACAACCTCGCCAGAGTTCTTAACCTTTATGTGTCGGGTTCGGCTACCCGTTACAGCCATTACCATTTTCTCGTCGTACTTTAGATCGCACTTTCTTGGGCGTCTCTTCCACTCACTAATTACGCGCATATTACTTTCCACTTTGAGCCTCCTTTACAATAAATTTCCAATGCCAGCTCTCCACGGGATACTGGCTTTCCGCTATGTTTTCCACAGTATAGCTCTGCTCTATTCCGTACTTGTGGGCGTTGTCTACCAGCCACCTGTACTCAGGCAGGGTATCGAATTCGTTCTTTAACTCCATTCTCTCCGCCCCGTCGTTACGCACGCCCTTAATCATAGGGCAAGCCACGAAGTCCACAGCCAGTCCAGTTAGGTGTTCGGACTCGTTGGGTTTGGCGACAAGATTCTTCCTCTCCGCTGGGGTTTCCTCTAGTATCTTAGCCTGTTCAGCCTCGGAGCGGTAGCCAGAAGAAACTACCAAACAGATACCCTCGGACTCGGCGTCGGCTATCATCTGCTCGAACATCACCTTTGCCTTTATGTCTAACTGTTGCTCCGTGTTGAGCCAAGAGGCTCTAGGAGAAAGTGGGAGTAATACAGGCTTGTAATCTTTGGCTAGGCATTGTCCCCTATACAGATGCCCGCCCGCGCCTACTTCCCGACAGGTAGGAACTGGTTTTGGCATTGTATTGACTTTCACCATTATTATTGTGTAGGCAATAATACTTCCCGCTACAAGTCCCCAAAATACTTCCTTTTTCTGAATTTTATTCATTCTTAACCTTTCTTAAATTAAATACAAGACGGGTAGCGCAAAGGCTGTTACCTGCGAAGTATCAGCGCATCTATCGCTAGTTGGTTTTACTCATTGTACTACCCGTTAAGTTTTCAATTAAAGACTAAATGCTGGAAGCAAGGATTTGCGATTACTTTTTGAACCGATATACAACTCCCTCGTTGTAGTCACCTTGCATAGTTTCTATAACGCCTCACGCTTCCTGTGCGTTTGGACTCTACCTCGTCAAGCGTAACTAGCGTCTACCTTTTCCGCCATTCCAGCATTTAATTTTCAATCGGTAAAAGGCAGAGGGGTTTACTCCCTCCGCCCCCACCTATCAACATTATAATGCCTACATCATAATGCAGGAAAAATCCTACATCGTAATGCGTCCAAATCCTGCATTATAATGCTGGTAGCTGTCACCGATTCAATTTTCAAATCCCACGGGCTTCCGAGTTTGCCTAGAAACCCGCAGGAGCAAACCCAATAACGCAAACTCTACTTACTTGTCAACATCGCCAGTTGCTTATTAAACAACTCGTTTCCGTAAGCCACCCAAGCCCTTATCCCCTGTCTGTCGTACTTAACCCTAGCCATAGTAATGTTCCACACGGGGTTAAACGCCTCGGCTGGACACTCCATACCCTTAAAGTTAAGCTGAGCAATTCCGCAGTCCACGCTCCAAGCCTGTCCCCTGTCCTGTACCGCGCACGCTCCGCTATAAGGCTTTCCGTTGTCGTAATATATACAATTCCAACCCATAGCGTCGTTCCTGAACCCGCTCTCCGCCATGAAAGTGGCAACTATCTCAGTCGCACCCTCTTTGACATCTCGGAACATTCCGAGAGTAAACAGTGCCGCCTCGGGATTCCCTGTTCGCTTGGCAATTTCCCCGTAGTCTGGAACTATTATATTCTCCTCTAACAAAGAGTCGTCAGTAATAGCCACCTTAACCATGGAGGGAACGCGCCTTACTACCCGTACCATCTCGTTAGTCCCGTAGGAAACCTCCAAAGGCAGAGCGAAGATAAACTCGTTGTCTTTCCACCAAGCGTTAGCCTTAATCAGCCCGAATATGCCAGCCGCGACAATTACCGCAAGGATAAGGAATATCCGCAGGGCTTTCTTGAAGGTTGCCCTAGCTATCTTCTTCATAGCTTCGGTTTGAACTCTAACCTTTTCCCTTTTATCTACTAGATACTGCATTGTTGCTTTATTACCATTCATTTTTATTCACCGCCTTTCAAATCTCTTGATCGAGACATTTATAAATGCATCTATAAAACTCCAAATTAAATTGCCTATTACTACTGCTAATATAATTTTAATCATTTCTAATACTCCTCTGGTAGCATGAGCGTCAAACCGCCCACCTCGTTGGCTACCGCAAACAATTTTGTACCTAGATAATCAAAACTAAAGAATTCCCTGTCATTTCCACCATCCAAACAAACTTTGGGTTGCTTTCTAAACTCTCGTACCATAGGAATCATTAAGTCCAAGTAACTAGACTTTCTAGTTTCAACCAGTGCGCTAACTCCCATTGTCATCATCGGCTTGAATGGGTTTACATTTTTCATTATTTCGCTACCACCCTTCCTTTGTAGACGGTATGTAATCCATCTAACTCAACTAATTTCTTAGCGTTCCTAGAATAGCAAAAGTCAATTTCGCTAATCTCCTGCTTACTCCGAACATACCCTTATCCTGCAAGGCTCTTATTAACTTAATTAAATTAAAGTACATTATTTATCACCCCCTAACAGCAAGGTTTCTCAACCTTACAAGTTAATTATAGGGGTTTGTATACCCCTTGTCAAGTCTATTCTATATAAAAGGTGGGGTTTAAGCTCGGCACTAAAGGGTAAAAAAAGTCGCAAAAAGATGACTTGAAAAATAGGGGTTTTCAGGGGTATTTTTAGTCTTCAGGGTAGCCAGCTCTTTGGCTGATTATTTGGCTATTTCTTCGTGAACCAGCTACCCCTTGACTTCTAAAATCTAGCTATTCCCTTTGTAAGAACAGATTCGACTTGTACTCTCTTTGTGCTAGCTTCGTCCTTTTTCTTGCCGACTGTGTGCAGGATCCTGTCTACCCAAGAAAGAAGCCACCAAACTATTGGAGTCCCGAATCCTAGTATCTGCATCTTTTGCTCGGGAGTGAACTCAAAACCTAGATAGGTTACTCCCAATTCGAACAACTTATTCAATGCAAAAGCGTATGCAAATAGTAATGCCTGCCTAGCAGGTGCTTTAATTGATTCCCATATTACTTCCCAATTCATAAATTCTCACCTCCCTGCATTTTTACTTAACATCTACCTAATTATAGGTTGCATTATACCCAAGAACCCAAATGCCCACACAACCACAATTAACACCAAAACCCAAAACCCAATCTCTGCCCAAGGGGAAGAAATCTTTAATGCCGCCATCGCTAAACGGAACAACTTGAACAGAATAACCAGAACGACAATCATCGCTAAAATCGTCAAAATCATTGATACAGTAATCATTTTGCTTCACCTCTTTTCAGTAATTTTGTTATTCCAAGAAATATGAAATGCCACCCGTCCCCGCTGTTGGCTGTCTTCAGCTCTCCGTTGAGCCTTTCGATGTCTTTTCCTAGATTTACCTTGTCAGTATTTACGGCAAGTATCTGATCGTCCAGCCCCTTCTTGGTGGATTCCCAGATCAGTTTTTCCTGCTCATAGGCTTTGTTTTGGCTGTCTATGACATCCTTTGACACATCAAAGTCCTTTTTGAGTTGCTGTGCCGCCGTCATAATCTTCTGGTTGTCATACGAACCAGCAGGGAGCGTTAGCAATCCGCATAGCCCGTCTGCCAGTTCCTCGTATTCCTTTTGCCAATCTTTAGCACTCTCAACAGGGGTTTCTGTTAGGGAATAGATAATATATTGCTCAACCGTGCTTCTAAATGAAGGTTTCGTGCCATAGAGGTAATCTTTCATGGGGCGTATCGTCCCCGTCCACGGATCGGCAATAGTGAAGTTCTCCCCGCTGTAGTCAGTCAAAAGTACGAAGTGCATATCGTAGTCTGCATCCTCTGGGCGAGAATCTATCCCACACATAACGGGATTACCAGCGTCCAGTGCTTTCTGTATCTCCAGTACTTGCGCAGATGTCAGCTTGGCTGGCGTCATTACTAGCTTCTCAGGCGTACCGAATAGCTTAGTAAATGCCCCCCAATTATAGTACCCTCCGTTGGAGAACCCGCTTATAGCCTTTAACTTAGAGTTCATCACGTCAGGCGTGACATTCTCTACCATCGAAAGGCAGGTGATTAAACAACCATGACTTCCTATGGTGTAAGTTGAGGTGTTAAACCCCAACAAAATCTTACCCCACCTACTGTCGCCCTGCTTAAACAATTGCTTTGGTTCGTACATTTTTTCCTTTCTTAATTTTTTCGCTGGCTTCCCTAGCCTTAAAGTCTATATTTTTCTGTGGTGTGGACTTCATTTTGTCAAAGAGAGCCTTGTCCTTAGCATTGCTGGATTTTCCATCAAGTTCTACTGCATAGTTTAGGTATCCTTTCCTTATTGCGACAACCTCGAACATGAATCTTCCGTCTTCCCCCTCGATTAAAATGTATTCGTTCTTGTAAATAGATGAAACAAAGAGATTCTGGTTCTTCTGCATGGCTGTGAGGTTTACCGTAACCAAACCCTCTGGCTCGGTTATAAGCGTGAAATGCTTGGGTATGTCAATCTCGCACCTGCCACCGACAATCTTAGCTATGCCTCTGTACCTAAGGGAAACATCAGGGCTTTCCTGTGCCGTATATCTCAGAAGCCTGTTTGAGCCGTCAGGGTGGGGAACTATGAATGGCTTGCTCCCGTTAGCCTGCAAGTCCCCGTCCGTCCAGATGTTCTCGTCTATGATGGCCTTGATGTCCCCGTTGTGGTAAAACTCGTGGTTGTCAGTGGCGCTGTAACGCATATCGTCAGAGTCGCTATCTATAGCCTGGCTTGTTCCCGTTTCATACATGTAAAGCTTGCCTGTAAGCCTGGTGTCGTAATGATCCCCCACAGCTCCCACGTTGAAGACTCCTTGACAGGAGATACCCGCATAGAACCCAGCTTGCGAGCCTCTTTGAAATAAGGCGTAGAGTACCGAGCCTGTGTAAAAGTAAAATCTCTCCCCCGTGGCTTTCATACCCATGTACCCGTTAGTGTCTACCCATATCTTACTGCCGCCCGTCCAGGTGTAGTATCCCGTATCGGCGTAGGTGCTGTTGGCGCCCTGTATTCTGGTTGGCTGGTTGGCACCCCCTATTCCGAGGTATCCGTTAAGATTCACTCCGTTTAGGTTGATTGTGATGGCATTCAGAGTCCCCGTGTTAACCTTGCCCGCGTCCAACTGTGTAATGTGGGCGTTGGTGATGATTCCGTTTCTAATCTGTGCCGATTGGGTTATTAAGTCCGTGGTTTCCAATTCATCGGAAGAAATGCTGTTAGTGACGAGTCTGTCGGCTTGTAGGGTTCTTGCAGTTATTCTGTCCCCGCTCATGGAACCAGTATTGATGGCGCTGGCTGTAAGGTTGGTTACCGTCATCAAGGAACAGTTAAGCGTTCCCCCAACAATCTTTGTGGCGGAAAGCGTGCCTGTAACTATGTTGGAAGCGTTGAGGTTGGTGACATTCACTACGCTAGCGTCCAACGTGCCTGTGGTAATCCCAGTTGCAGAGATATGCCCATCGGCGAATACTATCTCAACTCCTGCGTTATTTACTATCTTAATGCCATACTGCCCCCCTATAAGCCCTATTAAAACCCTGTTCCTAGTCCCGTCATTCACACTCAAGGTGTAGGGAAAGTCTGGACTGAACCCAATGGCTTGAACGATGCGTTCAAGAGTGTGGACTCTTTCTAGCACCTGTACATAATCATCGCCTAGGTTTGGTACGCGTCTGTATCGCATTTAATCTCCTAAAGTTAGATTGACTGTTGGCTGATCGTTGTCGTCAATCGTAACCTGCCTTTCATAAACAAATAACTGCTCGTCAATGCTAAAAGCGTCCGCTACCACCCTAACGCTATCACCTAACTCATACATATACAGATCGGATTTTCTATCTATAAAAGACTTGAATTTAACTACTTTGTTTATGTTTTTATTCCAAGTTATATCTTCGTCAACCATATCTGTAAGATAGGCTTGCATTTCGACATCCTTATATGATTCTATCTTCTCACGCCTTCCATAAGCCAGTTGAGAGGTTACATCGTCAGCAATATAGTAAATCTCCTGCCCACCCCAATGCCTACCTAACCCTAACTCGTGGTTGACTACATCAAGTCCGTTCTCCATCGATTCCATCTCCAAACAATTACCTGGGTATCTAAACACAACTTCATCCCTAACTGTGCCTTTGAATGGATAGTAAACATTGAAAACCTTGTCCGTAGTGATTTCAAAGTCAAATCCGTAATCATTATCAGCTAGTTCGATTATTGCCTCAGCGATGTTCTTCTTTTCATAGCTTTTAGTTCTATTAAGCGAGACTTCAAGAGTACCCTCTGTTATACCTAAATCCCCATTAACTTCGTTCTGTGATTCGTCTATAAGTGTCCAAGCAATGACTCCTGCGTCTGTGGTAGTAAACTCTCTGGCATCACTTAGCCCTGTTGATTTGTCGTACCCGCAGTATCTTTGAGTCAAAAGATTAAAAAATTGACTGCAAGTAACTTCCCAATACCTACTATTCCCACTGGCTACTTTCCTGACTGTCGATATCTGCCCGCCCCACATATCAAACCCTTTGTACTGAATAATCAATTCGTTGCTATTTATAGCTAAAATAGTACTGTTGCAGTTCGGATCGTCAACCTCAAGAATGAATCCTGCCGAGCCTCCGTGATTAAGTGCTTCCTTAAACCATCTCTCCCTAGCACTCACTAAAGAGGCTACATAAGAGCCAGCACTTGTTCTGATTAAAAACTTCCAGTCCGTCTTAAGAGTCTTGCCCTCTGTTAAAGTTATTCCCAAAGAGGATACTGTGATACCAATAGAATCGGAAAGTCCTATAGTTGTACCATTACCTACGCTTTCAGCTATTGTTAAAGTATCAGAAACAGCAATGCGCCAGCCATGATTTATTAAAATATCCTCGGAAAAGGCAATAGAATCTGTTAAAGACGGGAAGTAACCTGTTGATATATCTAAACCCTCTGCTATTTCTAAGGAATCTTCCAGTTCAAGAAATGCCTTCTCTTCGCCGTTGTAATTGGTAGAGAAAAAAGTAATTTTTATTGATATTGAATCTGATAGTTCCAAAAAGTGTATAATCAGAAGTTCGAACCCTCCGCCCTCATCGAATACAGGATGATCCCCGAACGGTACATGATCTCCATACAAGACTTTACCTCTATCGGAAATGGTAATATCTTCTGTTAAAGTTTTGTGAAAACCACTAGAACTTGTTAAAGAATCGGAAAATTCCACTGAGTCACTTAAATTCAAAGAGAATATAGTAGTGTCATTGTGTTTAATTGAAAAAGAGGTAACCTCTAAAGATAATGTTTCTTCAGCCCTAACACCGCCTCCATACTTAGCCTCGCCGTATTTTATGAGTCCGTATTTAATTAAAGTAGCCATATTCTTAAATACCTAGATACCCTAGGCGATAAGAAATGGTTATCTTCTTGTTTCCGCCACCGCCTAGTGTAGCTGACAAGTTTATTACATTATTTCCCTCTAACAGCCACCAGAAGTCGTCGCTGTCAACATAGGCGTATTGGTTGGAGGAATCATTTTTTGTGATTGTTTCGTCTTCCATGTTGATATCTACATACTCGGCATCATCCAATTCCAGCCCGCTAAAGCTCAATGTATGCCCTAGAGTATTGTTCTGAATGACAATAGCCCCGCTTATATTCCCGTACGCCCGCACATCAGGAAAGACGGGAGCATCGCCTGTGTTATTTATCGTTCCCGTCCCTGCCACGAAAGCAATATCCGTTTCCGTAAGAGTTTGTGAGTAAAAGAGAGGATCGGGAGCAATTAACGGAACCCACACCTCGCCCATTGTAACCTCTCCAGCAAGTAACGGAGCTTCTACAGCCCCCGCTAGTTGAACATAGCATTGTAAGGTTAACGGCTCACTGGTGGTGAAAGTCATTAGTGTAAGCCCGTCCCTAGGTAAGTCGAAAGCCTTTAGCAAAGCCCTGCGTTTGGAAGCGTAGTCTGCGGCAGTAGAGGATTTTATGCCTATCCTCAGTCTCATAGTCCTAGCTCTGAAATACGCTCTGGGTACCTTGGAGCCGTGAAAGCCTGGGCGCTCGTATCTAACCATCTCTACCTCTGCCGTTCCGAAGCCCTGCGCCTCTCTTATAGTGTAGTTGGCATTGCTTAAACCCATTGAAAGCCCGTTGATTGTTAAAAGTGTTATCATAGATATTTCGCCCTAAAAGACGCCCTTTCCATAATCATGTCTACATCAGCTTGATTATTAACTGTTATATTAAAATTCTGTACTACCTGTTTATCCCCGCCACCAGAGATGCCCAAACCTTTTAGAATATCCGCCATTCTTTGAGGTTCGCTAAGAGGTAGCACGACTTCGGGGTATCCGTTCTCCCCCACTATACTAGGTTTGGTAACTACCCCTCCCTCTGCGAATCCCTGTAGCCCGTAGTTAGGTTGCAGGAAAGACGGTAGTGACTGGTATCCCCCGAACGACTGATTCTGTTCTAACCCGTATTTTTTCAGTATATTGCTCTCCGCCTTGGCTGTTTTCTCCATCTGTTTTATCCGAGTGTCATCGGCTTTAACTTGTGCTTCCGCCCTGATTCTATTTTCTTCATTCAAGTAAGTTTGCAAATCAGAGATCTGCTGTGCGTACTGGTATTTCATTTCCTTTAGAGTTTCTTCCTGCTTATTCTTCAGAGTGGTTATGTCATCGAGAGCCGCCTTATCACCTATTTTCTTGAAGTCCTCGGCATATTTTTTCCTTATTTCTTCTTCTTCCTTGAGTTTGGCTTTCAAGTCTTTTAACTTGGCATCGTGAGTCGCTTTTGCGTTAGTCAAGTCGTCGTCGTATTGAATCTGCCTATCGGAAACGGCTTGCGCGTACATCTCGCTTTCCGTGTCTATTTGTTCTTGCAGAGAAGCGATTAAGGCGTCCTTTTTCTCCGTGGCTGTGGCTATCTCCTCGGCTTGCTGGGTTTGTTGATCCAATATCGCCTGCGCTAAAGCCTCGTTTTCTCTGGCAATCATTTCTTCCAGAGAGGATACTTTCTCCTGATCGGCGTTGTCCCCTAACGCCCGTTCCTTGCTTAGTTGAGCCTGTAAGTTCGCTAGTCTGTCCTGCCCCGCGCCCTCGGTTAGACTGGTTAAAGCGTTCCACTCCGAGTTGATGCTATCCACTTCTTCCTGATATGCCCGTGTCTCCGCTTCCATATCTGCAAGAATGGATTTGGTTTTCTCCGCGTGGCTCTGGGAAATATCGCGCATCGCCTTATTAAATTCCTTTTTCATATCCTCCGTGGAGTTCTTGAAAGCGGTATCTTCTTCTTTAATATCTTTCTTGAGTTGTTTCCAAACTTCCCTGTGGGCGATGACTAGGGATTCCAATTGTGCCTTGTACTCCTTATTAGTATTTGCGACATCGTGCATATATTTCTCGTAGGCTTTCGCCAAATCTTCTGTCATCTTCTTTTGTTTGTCTGAAACTTGTGCAACGAACTTTGCTTGATCGTCCAGCATATTATCTGTGGTTTCCGATTCTTTATTCCAAATAGAGGACATAGCCTCGTTCACACTGTCGTTTATCTGTCCCATTGAATTTATCCAACCAGTCCCAGTAGCTTTTGCACCCTCTACATTCCCATGAACCAGTTGGTTGGTAGCTTGCGTAATTGCTAAAACAGTAGTAAGTATCGCTTCGAACGCCCCCGCTACAGTTTTAACCACCGCAAAAATAAATCTTAATGCGGTAGCCCAGTCTTCTAACTGTTTTTTAATAGTAGGAACTAGATATGCGTTGCGCTCAAACATCTTTTGTAAGTCTTTAGCTATTATCCCCAGTTGGTTGTTTATCGGCTTTCCGAGGGTTTCTAATGCTTCGTTGATATTACTCTTAATTATTGCAAATCCCCCAGCCGTGGTATTGGTTACTTTATCCGCCGAGCCTCCAAACTTCTCCGTGATCCTCCGCAGAATCTCCGTTTTAGATGTGTTCTCGTCGATATCTACTCCGTACCTACGAAGCAATCTACCCATTCCTTGATAAGCCATAGACATTGTGTCTATTGACGCTGTGAGTGAGTTCCCCGTCTGGGCGGAAAAATCCTCTGCGGCTGAGAGTAACTTTTGAGCTTCAGCTAAATCGTTAGTGACAAAAAGCAATTGAGTCAAACCTTGTGCCGCTTCTTCTTCGTCGAAACCTAATTTGATTGCCGCCAGCCCAGCTTCCTCCGTGGACTTCTTAAGTTCCGAGAACACGACACCAGAAGTTTTAGAGATATTAAGCAAAGCATTATCTACTCTAACCCAAGCCAGCTCCGACTCCCCTGCCAGCCTTGAAGCCTCTTTTAATGTGTCAATCACAGCCTTAATAGCCAGAGCAACAGCACCAGCAACCACAACAGTCGCCCCTAATTCCAATGCCAGTCCCTTGAAATCTCCGCTTGCTAGTTTAGCCCCAACTCCCGAATCTTTTGCGGCTGTTCCTGCTTTCTTTGCACCAGTGGACATCTTGCTCAAATCTTCCGACACTTGTTTTAACTCGGCAGAAGCCTTATTGACTGCTTGTATTATTATTTGTAAATCATTTGTTTCAGTCGCCATTTTTCATTTGGCTTACCTCTGCCTCAATTCCCCTGAACCGCCAAATCCTGTTGACGATATAATCAGGGGTGGACTGGTAAAGCCACCAATCTCCCCTAAAGAATGTATCTACCAAAATGTATTCCCAATACTCTTTTGGCACTCTGTCAGCCGAAGTCGTTCCATCAGGATTCCTTATTCTCCGCTCTTTTGGGGTTTCACGGAGATATCTGCTGATGGCTTCGTAGTCAAGTTTTTTTCGTCCTGCTTTGGAAGTTTACTTTTAATAAACTCGTAATCTTCTTCTGGCAATTCACGAATAACCTCGATTCGGACGCCGTCTTTACCGACGGCTATATCTACCCCTTTTTCTGACTTGATGTAGGCTACACCTCTTACAACAGCCTCATCTTCCATGTCGTATCTATAACTTGTTTTCACGCTGGTAAACTTCCCGTCCTTGTCTACCTCAACCGCGTCAGTCATGATTTTCTCAATGGCTACCCTATCGCCCCTTAGGTAATAATCGTAGATACCCACCTGATATTTAGTTACAGGCAATGTATATGTTTTACTTGTTCTTTCCATGTTTTTTGCACCTCCTCCCTGTTGGGGAGCCGAGTTACAGGGATAGACTCAGCCCCCCGAAAGGCAACCCGATACTAATACGAAGCCGTTCCATTCACTAATACTGCAGAAATTGTCTTCGTATCTGCTATTCCGAAGTTCCCTGCAAATCGGATAGTCTGCAGTTCCACATCTCCAGCCCCACCGCTCCTGCTGAATTCCTCAAGAGACAAGGGAGCCAACTCAAATGCTATGCTTGGATGCGTTGAACCAGTGCCGATATGGTTGTCGGTATCTGATAACACAACTGACATAGCCATCTTTGTACCAGCAAGCACTAATGCTCGCTCCGTATCTCCGTCAAACACAAGAGTCATTTCACCCTCGACTGCGAACTCTTTGTTCACTACATCTGTAGGATCTACGCTTCCCAACTCTCCCCAAGACTCTAGGTTCTTGTTTATAGTCAACCTGAAAGACTTTAGAGAAGTAGCCGAAGCTGTCCCCAATGCCGCAGTTGTTGTCGCCAACTTTACTGCCATGTTCTTAGGCAAGAACGCATAATCACTCGCCGAGTAACTAGGAGTCTGTGTTGCCACCGCCCCAGCCTTACTCATGAACCCTGCAGTGAATTTGATGTAGTCTTCGACTACTGCATTGATGGTGAGTTGATTAAGCATTCCCAGCGGATAGCCCTCGTCTAAGTTCTCATCCTTAACGAACAAGGTATAAGACGGGTGCTGGTTGGTGTTCAACCTAGTAAATGTATGAGTATATGCGGCTCCTACTGCTGTACTTGAACCCCAAGTACCTAAAGCCATCGCAAGCAAAGCACCGATAGATTCGCTGTAAACGATTCCCCCAATGCTACCCTCGCCATACTTCTGAGTTACAGCGTGTCCTGAACGAGCGTCTATAACCCCAAGTCCCGAGTTATCGACTGCAGTCTGTACTTTAGGTACGAAGTCGAAGTCAATTTTAGGGAGCCAAAACTCTGCGGCTGTATCTGCCGTTCCTCTGACTGTTTCTCTAGCAAGTCCGAAGTCAACTAATCTTTGAATTTGTTTACCCATTATTTTTTCACCTCCTTATCCATTGAACTTAATATCTTCAACGCTTCTTCCATTGACGGAGCCTCAATACTCACTCCTCTATCTGGGAAGAAAAACATACTCTTAACAGCCGTCCCTTGTGGGGTTACAGTTGTTTTCTTTATTGACATTTCTTCTTTAATTCCTACTGTTTCACTTGCCATAATATGCCTCCTTTCAAGCCTTAATTTGTAACAGTAGGAA